>Ga0214917_10000062_pt1 | contig 120940 bp, 121 predicted proteins | sample LL_1208_BB_MetaG_FD_177983 | JGI IMG/M metagenome (GOLD analysis project Ga0214917, IMG submission 177983) | Freshwater microbial communities from Lake Lanier, Atlanta, Georgia, United States - LL_1208_BB | ecosystem: Environmental > Aquatic > Freshwater > Lake | place: USA: Georgia... | reverse complement strand
CTCGGCCACTCCACCGGGGTCGCCCAATGTGAGCTCTTCCGAGCGGATGACGGGATTCGAACCCGCGACCCTCACCTTGGCAAGGTGATGCTCTACCACTGAGCCACATCCGCGTACAGGCTAAGCCCGACCCCGTTACCTTAGCCCAATTACGGCACGGGTTCAAAGTCAGCCGGAAAGGGTTCGTAAGGTATAGATATGCCTCAGGACCTAGCAGTTGCAATTTTTGGCAATGTTATGGCGACAAACTTCATTGAAGCCACCACTGATGTGAGCAGATTAGATAGTGAAGGGTGGTGGGCAGTTACCCACACTTTTGAGGGGGAGTTTCAGGCATTTCGGTTCAGTGATTTGCAGCCGCTTGACGTGGCTAAGTTGATTTCGCTCGGACACGCTCTTGATCATGATTCGATTGAGGCATCAAGCTGGGTGTCATCGATGTCTATGACGCAGTACGTAGCTGCAGTTGAGAGCATCAGACAAGACATTGCTCGAGGTTGGGTTTACCAAGCAAACTTGTGTCGAGTTCTAAGCACCCCAGTGGTGCACGACCTAAATGTGGTTGCCCTCTGGAAACTTCTGGCAGAACATAATCCCGCCCCATATTTAAGCGCGCTGCAAGTTCCTGCTTCACTTTCAGGTTTAGCTTCCGACGTTCGGATAGTCAGCGCTTCACCTGAACTGTTTCTCTCTCGTAAGAATCAGGTGCTGCGATCAAGTCCAATTAAAGGCACCGCGAAAGTTGCCAGCGAGCTTCTTGAAAAAGATCAAACGGAAAACATAATGATTGTCGACTTGATCCGCAATGATCTCGGACAAGTATGTGAATCCGGATCAGTGAAGGTCGTAGATCTGTTGCGACTCGAACAACATCCAGGGCTAGTACATCTGGTTTCTGATGTTGAAGGAACTTTGCCAACCTCGACTCATTGGAGCACGATTTTTTCAGCACTACTTCCTCCTGGATCGGTGAGCGGAGCTCCGAAGAGCAGCGCTCTTGAAGTTATTGAACGTCTCGAGAATGGTCCGCGCGGAATCTATTGCGGTGGATTCGGTTGGGTTAATGCCGACGACCAGACAGCAGAACTCGCAGTTGGAATTAGAACCTTTTGGCAAAGCGCGGCAGCTGACACCAAATTCATAAATTTTGGTACCGGTGCCGGGATCACTTGGGCAAGTAACCCACTGGGGGAATGGCATGAGACAGAGTTGAAGGCAAAGCATCTCTTGTCCGTTGTGGCCATAACTTCGGACAATCTAGCTAGTTCAAGTTTTGATTCAAGCTCTGTCACCAACGGATAGGTAGGCTAGTTGGTATGTCAGTCTCGCACTTTTGGATTAACGGTGAAGTCGTGCCAATAGCTGATGCCAAAGTCAGTGTGCTGGATCACGGCTTTACTGTGGCAGACGGTGTATTTGAAACTTTGTTGGTAAGTGATGGGCAAGTGTTTGCGATCGATAGACATTTGCAGCGGTTGACCAAGTCAGCATTGGGATTAGGGTTGTCCGCTCCTGATCATTCACAAGTTTCTTTGGGAATTGCTCAAGTTTTGGAGAGCAACCCAAAGGTTGATTTTGGAAGAATGCGTGTGACATTGACGAGCGGGTCTGGTCCATTGGGATCGGATCGAACGTCAAATGATACAACCATAGTTATTTCACTTGCCGAGCAATCACCCTGGCCTGAAAGTACAACGGTACTGCTAGTTCCTTGGTCTCGGAATGAGCATTCACCACTAGCCGGACTCAAGACAACGTCCTATGCTGAAAACGTTTTTGCTCTCGCGGCAGCAAAAGCACACGGTTTTTCGGAAGCTATTTTTTGCGATACCTCAGGGCGATTGTGTGAAGGAACCGGTTCAAATATTTTCTTAGTTGAAGATCAGCAAATATTTACCCCTTCAGAAGAAAGTGGATTACTTAGGGGTATCACAAGGGATCTAGTCATCGAGCACGCACGTGTTGCTGGACTGACCGTGACTGAGCGAGACGTAGATCCAGCGGAGTTGTGGAATGCGCAAGAGGTGTTTATAACGTCTTCGACAAGAGACATTCATCCAGTCTCTGAGATTGCCAAGCTGGAAATCAACGGAAACGTATTTGATAGACGTGCGCTAGCCACAGGTTTACTAACCGATCAACTGAGAATTTTATTTAAGTCCCGTAGAGCTGAAAATTTGAATCCATGAAAACTGATGAATCTAAAACTGATGACATCGACGCTACTGAGCGCAACTCTTTTAGCGATCGACTTTACCGAAGGTACATGGAGCGACGAAATTCGGTTCGTTCAAATCGAGCGTTAGATGCAACTTGGCGCGGAATCATTTTGATTTTCGGGCTAACAGTTGTTGGACTAGGTATCTTCTTCTTGCTATTTCCAGGACCTGGCTGGGCGGTAATATTTTTTGGGTTGATTATTTTGGCCACCGAGTACGCTTGGGCCCAACGAATGTTGAACCCAGTTCGTCAGTTTTCGTCGCAAATCGCTCGCATTCTGGTCAGCGATGAGTTTCGAGCCAAACGCAGCAGGGTAATTTTGATCGGCACAATTTCGATCGTGGTTATTGCATATGCCTATTGGGCTAAATGGGGTGCGACCATGGAAGGTTTTGAACCGATACTGGTTCCCATCGAGAATTTGTTCAACATCGAGATCTAGGCCTTACCTACGGCGCTCTTAGGTGGGTGAATTTATGGCCATTCGACCCTGCTCCCGTAGACTTTGAGCGACATCGATTGAAAAGGAACTCTCCGTGCCACACGTTTTAGTTGGAACCGAACGCATCTCAACTGAGATTGCAGCAGGATCTTGCGCATATGACGTAGTGGGAGATAAGGCCCGCCAAGTTGTAGTGGCTCGAGTAAACGACGAAATCGTGGATTTAAGCCACCCACTGTCCGAGGGTGATGTCGTCGAACCAATCTTGATTGGCGACCCAGAGGGATTATCGGTGCTGCGACATAGCGTTGCACACATAGTTGCCCAAGCAACCCAGGCAGTTTTCGATGACGTAAAACTTGGAATTGGACCGCCAATCAAAGACGGTTTCTTCTACGACTTTGGGACTACGCGAACTTTCACACCCGATGATTTGGTAACCATTGAAAAGAAATGCATTGAGATCATCAACTCGGGACAGAAGTTCTCTCGTCGTGTCACTACCCGCGAGGCTGCTCGAACTGAGCTCAGCGACGAACCATTCAAGATTCGGTTATTAGGTGCAGACGACGACGCAACCGTAATGTCGCAGGATGTTATGGAAGTTGGCGGCGGGGAACTAACGATTTACGACAACATAGATTTGCGAAGTGGCGAGTTGCGCTGGTGCGATCTTTGCCGAGGGCCGCATGTTCCAGATACTCGTTACATAGATGCCCGCGCAATCAAGTTAATGCGCACCTCGGCTGCGTATTGGTTAGGCGATCAAAAGAATGAATCCATGCAACGGGTCTACGGCACAGCTTGGCCAACCAAGGATGGACTGAAGCAGTACTTGAGCATGCTGGAAGAAGCCGAGAAGCGCGATCATCGCCGTCTTGGAGTTGAGCTGGATCTGTTTTCCTTCCCAGATGAAATTGGTTCGGGTTTGGCAGTGTTTCATCCAAAGGGCGGAATCATTCGACGCCAGATGGAGGATTACTCAAGAATTCGCCACGAGAATGCCGGCTATCAATTCGTGTATACCCCGCACATCACAAAGGGTGCGCTCTTTGAACAGTCAGGCCACCTCGATTGGTATCGCGAAGGAATGTTCCCAGCGATGCATTTGGATGAGGAACTTCATGAAGACGGCACAGTAAAGCGGCAAGGGCAGGATTATTACCTAAAGCCAATGAACTGCCCATTCCATAACTTGATCTACAAATCCCGTGGTCGCTCATACCGCGAGTTGCCGTTGCGGCTTTTCGAGTTCGGTTCGGTTTATCGATACGAACGATCGGGTGTAATCCACGGATTAACTCGGGTTCGTGGCATGACACAAGATGATGCACATATCTATTGCACGCCAGATCAAATGGGTGGTGAGCTGCAGAATCTATTAGGTTTCGTTTTGGATTTACTGCGCGATTACGGCCTTGACGATTTCTATCTTGAACTCTCAACTAGGAATCCAGAAAAGTCGATTGGCACTGAAGCGGAATGGGAACAAGCCACTGCTGCGTTGGCGCAGGCGGCACAACAGTCAGGTCTTGAGCTCGTCCCAGACCCAGGTGGCGCAGCGTTCTATGGTCCAAAGATTTCAGTGCAAGCACGAGATGCGATTGGTCGAACTTGGCAAATGTCGACGATTCAGGTGGACTTCCAGTTGCCACAACGCTTCGAATTGGAATATCAAGCATCAGATGGATCTCGCAGTCGGCCGATCATGATCCATCGTGCTTTGTTTGGTTCAATCGAAAGATTCTTCGGTGTTTTACTTGAGCATTACGCCGGCGCCTTCCCACCGTGGTTAGCTCCAGTTCAAGTAACTGGCATCCCTATTGCTGGTGCTCACGTTGAATACCTCGAAGGCGTCGCGGCCCAACTGCGCGGCCAGGGAATTCGCGTAGAGGTTGATGGCTCAGATGAGCGAATGCAGAAAAAGATTCGCACTGCCCAAACCCAAAAAGTTCCATTTATGCTCATCGCTGGTGACGAAGACATCGCAGCGGGCGCGGTATCGTTCCGCTACCGTGACGGCACCCAAGAGAATGCGGTTCCAGTCGCCCAAGCTATTTCCAAGATTGTCGAAATAGTTTCCTCGCGCGTCCAAATCTGAGTCTTTGATGTCAACTGATCCACGTGGCCCCCAAGCATGGGATCGACTTTGGGCGCCGCATCGCAAAGCGTATCTGGAGCAGGAAGCAGGAAATTTTGATGCCGACTCTTGTCCATTTTGCATTGCCCAAGGACTAACTGATTCCGAAGGCTTGATTGTGGCTCGGAGGAGCGAAGCTTTTGTTGTAATGAACAAGTATCCCTACAACAGTGGACACTTGCTGGTGTGTACTAATCGACATGTTCCGCTTTACGACGAACTTACCAAAGATGAAGTAGATCAAATCGGTGAACTTACTGCGCAAGCCATGAGAACTCTTCGAAGCGTTGCCAATGCTGCTGGATTTAACATCGGAATGAATCAGGGAAATGTTGCCGGTGCTGGCGTTGCCGATCACATTCATCAGCACATTGTTCCGCGCTGGGCCGGAGACATAAATTTCATGCCAATAGTCGGTGGCACCAAGGTGTTGCCGGAATTGATTGAACAAACTCGTTCGCTGTTGTCAGAAAGTTGGAGCGACTAGTAGAGCACTTGAGTTTTGGGCTGAGATTGTTGCTCCGGGAGTTAACTCGTTGGCTATTAGTGCTACCTGATTTGATTCCACTACAGCGATCGGCATTGAATTTCCCAAAGCTTTTTCGAAAAGATTCTCGTCCTGTCCAGGTCCCCACATGCGGGCAAGAATTTCAGTAATCGCGATTCCAACTCGTTCGGTTGACTCGAAGGCTTCGCAGGTTGTGTTGTCATCTGTATAAACCGGCACCCAAACAGGGTTCAATAATGAAAACCAGTTACTAAAAGTACTGGCACCGACACCGTCGTCGATCGGTGTAATTGTTACTACATCAGGATGTGACCAGGCAGATTCAAGTTTTGTGACACTGATAGGCAAACCTGCAGTGTGATTCTCTAAAGTCGCATCGTCTAAACCAAGATATGCCAGCTGATCAAACAGGTCTTCGCGTGCGGAACTAGTGATCGCTATGTGTTCAGGATCAGCAGATTTGGTAACCCACTTCCCATCAATCAGCGCATGGATTTCGCTCGTGAGAATGTCATAAACACCGGTAAGTGAGAGTTCATCATCGGAATCAATTGGTAAGTAGCGAACCAAAAGGTCTGGTTCTAAAACTCGACTCGATATTGCACAAAGCTCGTCGAAGTCAGCTCGCCCATTAACAACATTGAACGCAAGTACATGCCTTGGCAATGTGGCATCGCGTGCCATTGACCAAAACTCCACAATCTTTGGATCTACACCTGCCGCGCCATCCAACGAAGCAACAAAAGCGTCGCATGATTCTAGGATGCGGTGGTCAGCCTGCGAAGGACGATGCACGATCGCAACCACATTTGGGAACTTTTCAAAAGTTGCAAAAGGAGAGTTCTCGCTTGCTGGGTTTGCCCCGATGTTGGCGTAAACCTGCGCCAGGTCTGATGTTTCCGAGGTAATCACGTAGAACAATACGTGCGGATGCCCTGTGAGTGCGCTTGAACTAGGTAACATCGTCATATCCCTACGAATAGTAGCGGCCATTTGGCAGTGGAGGAATTTATCGTGCTTGATAACGCGAAGGCGCGTCGTTCAATATCGCGATTTGTAGATCCCTTGGCAAGACTATTGCTGCGCTTAAAGATAACCCCTGATGGAATTACCTGGTTTGGCTGTGGCGCAACGATTTTCGTTTCGGCTGCTTTTTTGGCTAAAGGTGAATTTTTCATAGGTGCACTGCTATTTGGGTTGTTTAGCCTGATTGATGTTCTTGATGGAACCATGGCTCGCATGCTTGGATCCAGTGGACCGTGGGGGGCATTCTTGGATTCCACGTTGGATCGAATATCGGATTCTGCCGTTATTTGTGCGCTGATTTATTTCTATGCAAACGACGGCGGTAGCAACAGCCAACTGGCCGCCAGTGCTGGCATTGTTGCTTTGGTTATGAGCTTGATGACTTCATACGCCAGGGCAAAGGCAGAGTCACTCGATGCCACTTGCAATGTAGGAATTGCTGAACGTGCAGAGCGAAGCTTGCTTTTATGGATTTCATTACTTATTACAGCGCTAATAACTGACGTGATGCATATCGCATTGGTCCTACTCGCAGTGGTTTCCACTATCACCGTGATACAACGAATCCTTTTTGTTCGAAAACAATTGGTGTTACAAGCGTGAAAGCGCGACTTGTTGACTTTGGGTATTGGTTGGGCTGGAACGTCCTCTGGATTATGCCGTCGCGCTTGGCACATTTCCTTTTCGACCTAGCTGCGAAGATCGCTTGGTTTAGTAAGCCAAATTCAATTCAACAACTTGAATTGAATTTGGCTCGCGTACTTAGTTGCGATGTGCAAGATCCTAGAATTCGTCCTTTGAGCTTGCAAGCAATGCAGAGTTACATGAGGTACTACTGCGAAACCTTCATGTTGCCTCGATGGTCAGACGAACAATTGCTAGGGCGCGTAAGAGCCGTCAATTCGGATCCTGTGGTTGCAGCATTGCAGACAGGTGGCGTTGTTTTGACATTGCCGCATCTTGCTAACTGGGACTGGGCCGGAGCTTGGGCAGCTAATTACTTTGGATCGTTGTGCACAGTTGCAGAGCGATTGCGCCCGGAAGGCGTGTTCCAAAAGTTTCTCAAAGCACGTAAGTCTCGTGGAATCACGCTGATGCCGCTAACCGGAGATGGTGGTACGTACGAATTTTTGCGCGAACATGTAAACCAAGGTCGAGTGGTGGCGCTACTTGGTGATCGAGACGTGGCTAAGAGTGGAATGAGCAACGAATTCTTTGGACATCGAGCAGCACTTCCAATCGGCGCAGCATTACTAGCACTTGATACTGGTAGACCTTTATTCACTTGTGCGCCTTGGTATGACGGGGAGGAATTAGTAATAACTTTTGACTCAGAAATCATCTTTGACCGAACACCAGTCCAAGGCCGAGATCGCCTTCGTCGAGCTCAAGAGATAACTAAGCAAGTTATCGAGAACTTCGAACGACACATCGCAAGCCATCCAGATAACTGGCACCAACTCCAACCAGTTTGGCCAGATTTGAATGTGCACAAAACTTTTTCGGAAGTGTCACCATGAGAATTGGAATCGTTTGCCCATATTCCTGGGACATCCCTGGCGGTGTCAGTGTCCACGTTGCAGATTTAGCTGAGGCATTGATGAGAATGGGCCATTTTGTGAGTGTCTTGGCGCCTGCCGAGTTCGATGAGTTGTTGCCTTTTTACGTGGTTTCGACAGGAAAGCCAAGAGCAGTTAAGTACAACGGTTCAGTAGCTCGGTTGAGCTTTGGTCCTATTGCCGCTCGAAAAGTTTCCAAGTGGATCGAAGAAGGAGAGTTCGACGTCCTTCATGTACATGAACCACTTGCGCCCAGCCTTTCGGTATTGGCATGTTGGGCTGCTAAAGGTCCGATTGTTGCAACTTGGCATTCTTCGATGGACAGATCACGCATGATGCTGACGCTTTCAAAGTTAGCGCAGACCGCTATGGAAAAAGTATCCGCAAGAATTGCGGTAAGTGAAGCTGCTCGTGCCACCTTGATAAAACATGTTGACGGTGACGCCGTTGTGATTCCAAACGGAGTAAATACCGCAGCTTTTACCAATGCCAAGCCAATGTTTGGCTGGCCTGGCTCTAATCAATCGATTGTATTTTTGGGGCGAGGCGACGAACCTCGTAAAGGTTTAGCCGTTCTGGTCGAGGCGTATCCGGAAATTCGGCGTAGCCACCCACAAGTTCGAATGCTGATTGCAGGTCCTGGTGAACCAGCCGATGTTTTGGAATCACTTTCGCCCGCTGATCGGGCAAGTGTGACTGTGTTGGGTATGGTTGCTCCGCAAGATAAAGCCAGCGTATTGGCATCAGGAACAATTTACGTTGCCCCGAATACTGGTGGCGAGTCATTTGGGATAGTGCTTCTTGAAGCGATGGCAACTGGCACACCGGTAGTCGCTAGTGGCCTAGAGGCCTTTCGCCGAGTTCTCGATAACGGCAGAGCTGGAATCACTTTCAAGAATGAAGATCCCGCTGACCTTGCGTTAGTCGTGTCTGAGTTGTTAGCTAATCCAATTAGGCGCGCAGAACTTTCGATGCAAGGAAAATTAAGGGCAGCAGAGTTTGATTGGACTGTGGTCGCCCAGAGAGTTGTCGACGTGTACGAATCTATTCGGGTTCCCGGCGTTAAAGTAGAACCAGATTTAACTGGACAAATGATTGGCCGCCTTGGCCGTGGACGAATAACTCCAGAGTCACGGAATGATTAATGAGTAGTCAATCAATTTTCACCATAGTTTTAATTGCGATTGCGATTTGGTTCTTGTCATATCAGGCTGGACGCTTGGATCGACTACATCACCGAATTGAAGTTACTGAACTCGCGCTACATGGACAGTTAGTTCGCCGTGGGGGAATTGTTGCCGAACTAGCTGCGGTACCTGGAGTCGACCCAGCGCTTTGCGTACTTTGGGGGCAGGCGGCTCATGAGGTTCTGATTTTGCAGGATCTCTATTCGCCAAGACGAACTCAAGTCGAAGACGAGTTAACGAACATTTTGGTAATGACCATGGATGAGCCGGAAGAAGTTGAGGCAATTCGAAATAACCAGCACGCCTCGGCGCTATTGGACGAATTATTGCAAGTATGTGAGCGCATCAAGTTGAGTCAGCAATTTCATGCGGATGCCGTTAGAGATTGCTTGGAAATTCGAGAGCAACTTGTTGTAAGGCTCTTTCGGCTGGCGGGGCGCGCCAAACTGCCTATCCCTGTGGATATTGATGTCCAGATTCCGCCAGCTTTGGCCGAGTAGCATAAGAGCCAAGGCTCGCTAGACTTGGGGAAACCTAAATAACCCTTAAAAGGATCAACATGGCAACGGATGCAACAAACACAGGCGTAACTGGTACTACTCGCGTCAAGCGTGGAATGGCCGACATGCTCAAGGGTGGCGTAATCATGGACGTCGTCAACGTAGAGCAGGCAAAGATTGCCGAAGACGCCGGTGCGATTGCTGTTATGGCGCTGGAGCGAGTTCCAGCAGACATCCGTGCCCAGGGCGGCGTTGCCCGCATGTCAGATCCAGACATGATCGATGAAATCATCGCAGCCGTTTCAATTCCCGTGATGGCCAAGGCTCGTATCGGGCACTTTGTTGAAGCTCAAGTTATTCAAAGCCTTGGCGTTGACTACATTGATGAATCTGAAGTTTTAACTCCAGCTGATTACATCAATCACATCGATAAGTGGGCTTTCACAGTTCCTTTCGTTTGTGGTGCTACCAATCTGGGCGAAGCGCTCCGACGCATCAATGAAGGCGCTGCCATGATTCGCTCAAAAGGTGAAGCAGGAACTGGCGACGTTTCAAATGCAACCGGTCACATTCGCACAATCAAGGGCGAGATCCGTCGGCTATCGTCGATGAGCAAAGACGAACTATATGTGGCAGCAAAAGAACTACAGGCACCTTATGACTTAGTTTGTGAAGTTGCTGAAACCGGCAAACTACCTGTTGTTTTGTTCACCGCTGGTGGCATTGCAACTCCGGCTGATGCTGCAATGATGATGCAACTTGGTGCCGATGGTGTTTTCGTTGGTTCTGGAATCTTCAAATCCGGTGATCCGGTTAAGCGGGCTAATGCAATTGTGCAGGCCACGCTTCACTTTGATAACCCAGACGAAATTGCCAAAGCATCACGTGGCTTAGGCGAAGCAATGGTTGGCATCAATGTTGCCGACATTCCAGTGCCACATCGCTTGGCTGAGCGCGGCTGGTAATAGCCATGTCCCCAGTAATTGGGGTTCTCGCACTGCAAGGTGACGTGCGAGAACACGCACGTTGTTTGGAGCAGCTCGACGTACAAGTACGGCTGGTAAAAACCGCTGAACAATTTAAAGGTCTTGCCGGACTTGTGATTCCTGGCGGCGAATCCACAACTATGAGCATTCTTGCCGTTAAGAACCAGTTATTTGGACCGTTGCGCGAACTTCGCAGCCAAATTCCGATGTATGGATCATGTGCCGGATTAATAATGTTGGCTGATTCAATTTCTGACGGACGACCCGATCAAGAAACCATTGGCGGCCTGAACATAACGGCAAAACGCAATGCATTTGGACGGCAAGTAGATTCGTTTGAAATTGATTTACATATTCCAGCTATTGGAGAACCCGATTATCACGCAGTCTTTATCCGAGCACCTCTTGTCGAGGCAGCGAGTTCAGCGGTTGAGGTGTTAGCGGCGATTCCAGCTGACAAATCGCTTACCGGCACTGACCAAGTTGTAGCGGTAAGGCAAGATAATCTCATGGCCACATCGTTTCATCCCGAAATCACGACCGACTTACGGATCCACAAGTACTTTGTAGACATGGTGAGGTCAGCATGAGTGGTCATTCCAAATGGGCAACAACTAAGCATAAAAAAGCGGTAATTGACTCACGTCGTGGCAAGTTGTTTGCAAAGTTGATCAAGAATATCGAAGTTGCCGCCCGGCTAGGTGGCGGAGACACTTCGGCAAACCCAACTCTCTTTGATGCGATTACGAAAGCAAAAAAGAATTCTGTTCCTAATGACAACATTGATCGCGCAGTAAAGCGCGGGTCTGGCGTTGAAGCTGGTGGCGCTGATTACCAAACCATCATGTATGAAGGCTATGGTCCAAACGGCGTGGCAATTCTGATTGAGTGCCTGTCAGACAATCGCAATCGCGCGGCATCTGATACGCGCGTAGCAGTCACTAGAAATGGTGGCAACATGGCAGATCCAGGCTCGGTCTCCTACATGTTTGAACGTAAGGGCGTCGTGATGGTGCCGCAAGGTGCATCAAGTGAAGAGCAAATCATGGAGGCAGTGTTAGACGCTGGCGCCCAAGAAGTAAACGATCATGGTGGCAGTATCGAGATCATCAGTGACTCAAAAGATGTGGTGACAGTTCGGCAAGCGCTGCAAGCAGCCGGAATCGACTACGAGTCAGCAGAATCAACTTTCGTACCAAACATGACGGTCCCAGTGGACGCCGATACCGCTCGTAAAGTTTTTGCCTTGATTGAGGCGCTTGAGGATGTGGATGACGTCCAGAATGTGTTTACAAATATCGACATTTCCGATGAAGTTCTAGCCGAATTGTCCGACTAATCCACATTAAACGACTCATAACGCCCGAAATCCTTCACTTTCCTCTGGTTATGCCCTAGGCTTTCGAACAGATGTTCGGAGGAAGTATGCGGATTTTGGGAATTGACCCTGGTCTAACGCGGTGTGGCGTGGGGATTGTGGACCTTAATTCCAATCGTCGGGCATCTTTTGTGTCGGTACACGTAATCAGAACTCCGAGCTCTTGTGAATTGCCAGCCAGACTTCATGCTCTTGAAGTAGGTCTTACCGAACTGTTTGTCGAATTCAATCCAGATGCGATTGCAATCGAGCGAGTTTTCAGTCAACATAATGTCCGCACTGCAATGGGTACCGCACAGGCCAGTGCGGTGGCGATGTTGATCGCGGCCAGAAATCAAATAGATGTAGCCATGTACACGCCAACTGAAGTTAAGGCAGCTGTTACTGGTTATGGTCGAGCAGACAAAGCCCAAATAACTGCAATGGTTACCCGGTTACTAAATCTTCCAGAACCACCCAAGCCCGCTGATGCAGCCGATGCTCTTGCACTTGCACTTTGTCATGCGTGGAAGGGTCATGGCAAGAATCGGATCGCTGAGCATATTCAGAAACATGCAATGGTGAGTGCCTGATGATCTCTTCAATTCGCGGACCAGTTTTAGAAATTCGATTAGATTCACTCGTCGTTGGTATCGGTGGTGTTGGCATGACAGTGATGTGTTCGCCCGACACTATTTCGCAGGCACGCATTGACAGCGAGATCACACTTTTTACCTCGTTGATTGTCCGCGAAGACTCACTAACGTTGTTTGGCTTCGCAAACTCCGAGAACAGAGAAATGTTTGAAGTTGTGCAAGGCGTATCTGGATTTGGGCCGAAGTTAGCATTCACTATCTTGTCATCGCTGCCAGCCGATGAACTTCGCACTGCAATTGGAAATGAAGACTTCGCTCGACTGAAACAAACCCCCGGAGTTGGTGCAAAGGGCGCCCAACGTCTAGTCCTTGAGCTCAAGGATCGAATCGGCACGCCAACAACAGGTGTGAAACGAAGCGCAGGCAAAGAATCGCAATGGCAAGTTCAAGTAGAGCAGGGCTTGCTTGGCTTAGGTTGGTCGCCGCGGGATGCGCAACGAGCAATTACCGCGGTAATTGAAGAGGGAGTTGCTGACCCTCAAGCAACACCTGAATTGCTTCGCCGGGCGCTACAGATTTTGGCCGGCGCATGAACGATCGCATGGTAGATCCACAGTTATCGACTGAAGAACGGGTAGCAGATGCAGCGCTTCGCCCAAAGTCACTTAATGAATTCGTTGGCCAAATGCGCGTCAAGGATCAATTGCAGTTAGTGCTGAGTGCTGCGAAACAACGCAATGCGAGTGCGGATCACATCCTGCTATCGGGTCCGCCGGGATTGGGTAAGACCACGCTGGCAATGATCATCGCTTCTGAAGTTGGGGCGCCAATGCGAATTACTAGTGGACCAACTATTCAACATGCAGGTGACTTGGCGAGCATACTTTCGAGCCTGATCCCTGGAGAAGTTTTGTTCCTTGATGAAATACATCGAATGTCGCGAGCTGCCGAAGAAATGTTGTACCTGGCGATGGAAGATTTTCGCGTGGATGTAATGGTGGGCAAGGGTCCAGGGGCAACATCAATTCCACTTGAACTTCCGCCATTTACTTTGGTTGGAGCGACCACTCGTGCAGGCATGTTGCCGGCGCCGCTACGGGATCGCTTCGGTTTCACAGCACATCTTGATTACTACCAGCCGATGGAACTTGAATCAATTGTGTTGCGATCTGCAAAGCAGCTCGGAATTTCAATTGATGCTGATGCTGCAAGTGAACTCAGTCGGAGGTCGCGCGGTACCCCGCGCATCGCAAACCGATTGCTTCGCAGATCGAGAGATTATGCACAAGTCCACCACGATGGTGATTTGACTCTGGCTCGGACTCAGGCAGCACTTGAACTGTATGAAGTGGATGATTTGGGTTTGGATCGGCTGGACCGGGCAGTGCTGATTGCATTGATAGACAAGTTTGGTGGGGGCCCGGTTGGACTTTCCACTTTGGCCCTAGCGGTAGGCGAGGAGCCGGAAACTGTAGATACAGTTTGCGAACCGTTTCTAGTGCGTGAAGGCTTCATAACACGCACTCCCAGAGGTCGACTTGCAACGCCAGCAGCGTGGACTGCGCTAGGGAGAAATCCACCCATTTCGCCCAACCAACTTCCGATCTAGAGGTAGCAGGCGGTCGCAGTAGCCAAGCATTGATGGGCTAAACTTGGGCTATGCCACCTGTAAAGGTGGTTAGTTTTTGCTTCCGATATGAAAAGGCATAACAAGTGGCTCAGCATTACCGTCCAGGTCGATCGCTACTGATCTTTACCATTGGCATGATTGGTTTACTGGTCTGGACTTTCCTGCCTGGTGAACGTCACACGCCCAAGCTTGGATTAGATCTACGCGGCGGAACTCAAGTGATTTTGTCTCCATCCGTTCCAACTGGAGAAAATCTGACTCAAGATCAACTAAATCAGACGGTTTCAATCATTCGCCAGCGCGTGGATGGTTTCGGTGTTGCCGAGTCAGAAGTAACCATTCAAGGCACTGGTAATGGCGCGAAGATTATTGTTACGATCCCTGGCGAAACAAGTCGCACGGTAGTTGATCAACTTAAGACCACCGCGCAGTTGAATTTCCGCCCTGTTTTAGCAATTGATTATGGCTCACCCCAACCAAGCGCATCACCAACGCCAAGTGCGAGCACATCAGCCAGCCCAAGTGCATCGCCATCGCCAAGTCCAAGTCCTTCGGTCTCAGTTTCACCGGAGTCATTGGTCCCGCCGATTCAATCAAAGGACGGATCGGGAGACTTCGCTGACAGGTTTGCAGCTTTAGATTGCGCCGATTCAGATGTACTAGCTGGCTCAACTGATGATCCAACTCAATACTTAATCTCCTGCCAAGAGGATGCTTCAGTTAAGTACGCATTAGCACCAGCAGATTTAGTAGGAACTGACATTGACAGTGCAACTGCGGGTTTACCTCAGCAGGGCGCAGGCGGCTGGCAGATTGAACTAATGATGACGACCGAGGGTGCAAAGAAGTTTGCAGACTCAACTACAAAGCTTTCAAAACTTGAGTCACCTAACGACCAGTTTGCAATTGTTCTTGACGGCGTTGTCATTAGCGCACCTGCTGTCAATGAGGCAATTCTTGGTGGCTCAGCTGTTATTTCAGGATCCTTCACAGCCGATGAGGCCCGAGCGTTAGCTCAGGTTTTGAAGTATGGAGCGCTACCAATTGGTTTGGAAGTTGATGAAGTTCAACAGATTTCGCCAACTTTAGGTAGTGACCAACTGCGAGCAGGTTTGATCGCCGGTGGATTCGGTCTGCTACTCGTAACGATCTACTTGCTTTTGTACTACCGAGCATTAGGTGTAATTGCTGTTATTAGTTTGGTTGCGGCCGCACTTATGACTTTCTCGGTTTTCGTGATCCTGGGTCGCGGAATTGGATTCACACTTACCTTGTCGGGTGTAGCTGGCGCAATTGTTGCGATTGGTATTACGGCTGACTCCTTTATTATTTACTTCGAACGAATCCGAGATGAGATTCGCGAAGGTAAGCGTCTGCGCGTGGCAATTGATCAAGGTTGGATTAGAGCCCGTAGAACGATTTTGGCTGCCGACTTTGTATCGTTGCTAAGCGCAGCCATCTTGTACTACTTATCGGTTGGTACCGTTCGAGGATTTGCATTCACCCTTGGTTTGATTACATTCGTGGACATAGCAGTAGCCTTCCTGTTTACTCGGGCCCTGGTAACCAGAATTGGTAATTCAAAGTGGATGAACTCAGGTTCGGCATGGACTGGAGTTTCGCCAACCCGCCTTGGGGTCAAGGCTTCAACATCGGAGGTTAACTAATGGCTAGTTTGAGTCAACTCGGTAATAGCCTCTATCGTGGCGATGTCTCGTACAACATTGTGGCAAGACGAAAAGCCTGGTATTTAGTCTCTGCAATTTTGGTAATTCTTTCGCTAGCGACTCTGGGTGTACGCGGCCTGAATCTAGGAATTGAATTCAAGGGTGGTGCGGAGTTTTCAGTCCCGCTAACTGTTGCAAATAACGAATCTGTGACACAGGCGCGCGAAACGGTTCTAGCCACAGGTGAAACACCATCTACGGTAACCATCATTGGTGGGAAAACTGTTCGGATTCAAACCCCAGCACTGACTACCGAAGCGTCAAATACGTTGAGCGCTGCGCTGGCGGAATCTTTTGCAGTAGAAGAAGCCAACATTAAGGTTCAACTGGTCGGCCCAAGTTGGGGTGATGAAGTAACTAAGAATGCATTGCGGGCACTGCTGGTTTTCTTGGTTCTGGTTACTATATTCCTTTCGTTCTACTTTGAATGGCAAATGGCTGTTGCTGCGCTAGTGGCCTTGGCCCACGACATATTGATTACCGTTGGAATCTATGCATTAAGTGGCTTTGAGGTAACACCAGCCAGCGTTATCGGGTTCTTAACTATTCTCGGCTATTCGCTCTATGACACGGTTGTGGTTTTCGATAAAGTCAAAGAAAACACACATGGCATTCATGGGGGATCACGGACGACATATAGTGAGGCTGCAAACCTAGCTTTGAACCAGACTTTGGTGCGAAGTATCAACACTTCTGTCGTTGCACTACTTCCGGTGCTATCGATTTTGGTAGTTGGAGTTTCACTTCTCGGAGTTGGAACGCTAAATGATCTTGCGCTAGCGCTATTCGTTGGTACGGCAGTGGGAACGTATTCGTCAATCTTTATTGCGACGCCGATCTTATGTCAAATGAAGGAACGGACTCCCGACAACATTGCACTTGCAAAGCGGGTTGAGGCTCGCCGCAAGGGTGGAGATGCCGTTAACGACATAAAACTCGAAGTAAAAGTGGGTGCGCCTGCTGTTTCTCCAGCAGGACCAAGGCAGCAACGCGTCAAGAAAACTCGTTCCAGTAGATCTGCAAAGTAAATACAGATGGATCGCGCCGGAGTGGCTGCATTGATTGCAGAGATTCCTGACTACCCGCTGCCAGGCGTTAGCTTTAAGGACGTAACTCCGATTTCGGGTAATCCTGATGCCGTCCTGTGGGTTAACAAGGAAATATCTACTCGCTTTGCTGACGCTGGCATAACTCAAATCGTGGGTGTTGAGGCGCGTGGATTCATACTAGGTGCCTCGCTTGCAACTCACATGCATCTAGGATTTGTCCCGATTCGCAAGAGTGGCAAGTTGCCACGAGCAACTTTTCGAGCAGAGTACGAATTGGAGTACGGAGCCGATTCGATTGAAATTCACCAAGATGCTCTGACGAAAGCTGATCGGGTTTTGATAGTCGACGACGTTTTGGCGACTGGAGGCACAGCGTGTGCCGCAATAGATTTGATCGAAGAATGCGGCGCCCAAGTTCTTGGAATTGCTGTGTTACTGGATCTGTCATTTCTTGGTGGCAGTAAGAAAGTAACATCTCGAGACGCGAGTATTGACGTCTTCGCAGTACTGTAACTTTCCAAATAGACTGTTGGAAAGCTAAGGAGGGCAGATGACAACTGATTTGTCAGACAGCTTGCCACTTGCCCTAGCGGAGCGTTTCCCACAAGGACTACAGACTCCAATCCCTGACCAACTGCAAGAAGTTATTGACACCCTGCTCAAGTTCCACCCGGGCAGTGATGTTGCTGAGGTTATTCGGGCCTTCCAAAGCGCGGACTATTTTCATCGCTCACAGAACCGTAAGTCCGGGGAGCAATACATTACTCATCCGATAGCTGTTGCTGGGATGTTGGCCGAGTTGGGTATGACGACACCCACTTTGATTGCGGCACTTTTGCATGACACTGTTGAAGATACTGAATATGACTTAGAGCACCTGCGCAGTGACTTTGGCGACGAAGTAGCGGGACTGGTAGATGGTGTTACCAAGTTAGACAAAGTCAAATACGGTCAGGCGTCCGCTTCCGAAACAGTTCGCAAGATGGTTGTAGCGATGGCTCGAGACATTCGTGTGCTTGTTATCAAATTAGTAGATCGCCAGCACAACATGCGAACACTTTCGTTTTTGCCGATAGAGAAGCAAGAACAAAAGGCGCGGGAGACGCTAGAAATTTACGCACCTTTAGCGCATCGACTTGGTATGAATTCAGTTAAGTGGGAACTTGAAGACTTAGCGTTCGCCTCGCTTTACCCAAAAATGAGCGATGAAATTGCTCGGTTAGTAGCGCAACGCGCGCCAGCTCGCGACGAAAGCCTTAAAACAATCGTTGATTTTGTAGATTCGGATTTATCCGAGAATTCCATCGAAGCTACAGTGAGCGGCCGTCCTAAGCACTTCTACAGCATTTATCAAAAGATGATTGTACGTGGCCGCGACTTTGACGATATTTACGATTTAATTGGCGTTCGAATCCTGGTCAATAGCGTTCAAGATTGCTACGCGACGCTAGGAATAATACATAACCGATGGAATCCGGTGCCTGGCAGATTTAAAGATTACATCGCGATGCCAAAGTTCACCATGTATCAATCTCTACACACCACAGTTATTGGACCGAACGGCAAACCGGTTGAGTTTCAGATTAGAACTCAAGAAATGCACCGGGCTGCGGAGTATGGTGTGGCTTCACACTGGCGATACAAGCAAGACAAGGTTGCTGGAAAAGATGGCCCCGATGACCTCGGTTGGGTGCGTCAACTTCTTGATTGGCAGAGGGAAACCTCGGATCCAGGAGACTTCCTAGATTCCTTACGCGATGACTTAGGCGCGGCAGAAGTTTACGTTTTTACCCCAAAGGGTGAGGTCTTGGCATTGCCAGCCGGTAGTACTCCGATTGACTTCGCGTACAGCGTTCACACTGAAGTGGGAAATCGATGCGTTGGTTCTCGGATTAACGGCAAGCTTGCGCCGCTTGATACCAAGTTGGCCAACGGCGACAACGTAGAGATCATTACTAACAAGTCGGACTCCGCAGGTCCGTCCCGCGACTGGATCAACATAGTTGCTAGTGCTCGAGCAAAGTCGAAGATTAAGGCCTGGTTCTCGAAAGAGCGACGCGAAGAGGCAATCGAAACTGGCAAGGAAGCAATTGTCAGGGCGATGAAAAAGGGAGGCGTACCACTTAGGCTGCTTACCAACAGCATTCTCAACACCTTGGCTCAGGAAGCCAACTATTCCGATGTGAGTGCGCTTTACGCAGCAGTCGGCGAAGGTCATCTTGGCGCACAAACGGTTGTGACCCGATTGACTGCTTCGCTAGGTGGCGACGAAGGTTTAATTGAAGATGCGTCCGAGCAAGTTCTGCCAAGTCGAGTGGCTCACCGTCGTGACGCTAAGCCAGATCCAGGAATTACTGTAATCGGCGCAGATGACACCTGGGTCAAGTTGTCACGCTGTTGTACGCCTGTGCCGGGGGATGAAGTTCTTGGTTTCGTAACACGGGGTTCGGGAATTTCAGTACATCGAACTGACTGTGTAAATGCCGATGATCTAAGGACCCAGCCAGAACGACTCGTCGAAGTCGCCTGGACACCAGGAAAGAGCAGTATTTTCCTAGTGAACATTCAGGTTGAGGCGCTCGATCGAGCCCGATTGCTATCTGATGTAACTCGGGCTTTGTCGGATCAACATGTAAACATTTTGAACGCATCGGTAACCACTACCAGGGATCGCGTCGCGATCTCGCGTTTTACATTCGAGATGGGTGACCCGTCGCATTTGAATCAAGTGCTACGAGCAGTTAAGGGTATCGATGGCGTCTATGACGTCTATCGAGTTTGAGTTCTGACTAACCTAAAGTTGCAGCGCCAGAACGAGCTGCTTCAAGTAATCCTTGGGCCTGTGCGATTTGCGCTTCGAGTTTTGCTACATCACTAGATTTACCTGCTGCTAGCGCAGAATCTTTTTGCTTTTCTAACTTAGCAATGCTTGCTTCAAACGAGGTAACAAGTGAGTTTGCGCGATCAACAACTTCTGGCTTGGTGCGATGCCATTGTTCTTCCTGAAGATTTCGAATCGCATCTTCGACAGCCTTAAGACGACGCTCAACTTTTTCTTTGTCATTACGTGGCACATGACCAGCCTTTTCCCAAGCCTCTTGAATGTCTCTCAACGCGGCTTTGGCTGAATCAACATTTGTGATGGGTAACAGGGCTTCAGCTTTGGCAAGCAATTCAAGTTTCACTTCCAAGTTCTTACCGAATTCTTCATCTCGGATCGAATTTGCCGCATTTCGGTTAGCGAAGAATTTATCTTGCGCGGCCTTGAATTCAGCCCAAAGCTTTTCTTCCTGACCTTTAGCTGCACGGGCTGTTACTTTCCAGTCATCCATAAGTTTTTTGAATGCTGTGGTTGTGTTTGCCCAGTCTGTGGACTCCGCCAATTCGTCAGCCTTCTTGATAAGAGATTTTTTGGCAGAAACTGCTTCAGTGCGAGTAGCGTCCAAAGTCGTGAAATAGGCTCGTCGCGCCTTATCAAAGGCTGAACGCGCATGGCTGAAACGTTTCCAAAGTTCTTGCTCTTTGGCACGATCCGCATTTGGAAGTTTCTGCCATTGATCGAGCAACTCTTTGTATTTTTCGCCAGTGACTTTCCAAGCATTTGAGTTTGCAAGTGATTCGGCTTGGGCTACGATCTTTTCTCGCTTTGCCAATGCTGCAGCCTTAGCTTCAGCCTTCTTTGCGCTTACGGCAGCCTTATGGGCTTCAAATCCAGCCAGCAAAGATTCCTTGCCAGCACGGATCCGGTCAAAGTCACCCAATAGATTCGGATTTTCAATTGCCTTATCGATGCGATCTATCAGAGCCGTAATCGACTCTACATTTCCTTTACCTTCTTTAAGGCGGGCAACAGCAAGTTCAATTTCTGAAACCAAGTCATGGTACCGCTTGGTAAAGAATGCTAAACCGTCATTCGGTTCACCGGCAGCGTACTGTCCGATCTTGGTAGCTCCGGAAGGACCATTCAGGAAGACATTTCCTTCGTCATCTACATAGCCAAACTCATTTGATGTTGTCATGACGCGTCCTTGTGGTCTGGTCCCGTTAGGGCTCTTGGTGTGCCATCCAATTATGGCGTAGTTGAAGCCTTACTAATAACTACGGCTTGGCTTGGTAATCCATCTGTGGAACCATCTAAAACCCCTGCGGTTGCCACGTTATCGATGACATCCAAGCCTTCTGTGATCTGCCCAAATACTGAATAGTTGGGTGGAAGCGGTGAATCCTTATAAACCAGGAAGAATTGGCTGCCATTTGTGTCAGCTCCACTGTTTGCCATGGCAACCGTTCCTCGTGGATACACGTAGGTCCCATCAGCATCAGCAGTCGGTAAATTCTCATCGGTAAATTTGAATCCGGGCCCACCAGAACCGTTGCCGGCAGGATCGCCACACTGGAGCACAAAGATCCCTTGTGTAGTTAGGCGATGGCACGAAGTGTTGTTGTAGAAACCTTGATTAGCCAACCACGCAATGGTGCCAACAGTATTTGGTGCCTTTGAATCTGCTGCAAACTTAATCAAGCCGCAATTTGTTTCCAGGGAAAACTCGCTTGCGGTTGGCAAGTCAGTCGTGGCACTGCCAAACGTTATGTTGTCAGCGCGAACCTGAACCGGTTCCTCGCAACCAGCAATTGGAGCATTGGTAGAAATTGCAATCGGGGTAGGAGCAGCACTTGAGCTCGCAGTTGGATTGGCAATTGGTTCAGAGTCATTGCCTAGAGAGTTAACTAGGACAAAAGAGCCAATTAGCAAAAATCCCAGGATCGCGAAACTTACAAATCGGTTACGGATTTGGCGGTGGGCGCGACGCTCTTGTTGTCGTGCAATTTTGGCACGGGCTAGCTCTCGTTCTCTTTTAGTAGGCACAATTCATCATTCTACGTTGCCCTAGATTCTTGCAAATCCACGATAACCTAAAGGAAATCCAGTTATCAGGTGAGTGGCTATGTTAGTTAAGAGTTTCGGCGCGGGTCCGTGGGGGACAAATTGCTATGTGATCGCCCCAAGTGCAAATTCCGAGTGCATCATTATTGATCCGGGATTAGGCAGTGCCCCGGGAATTAAAGAGATTATTTCGGAGCACAATCTAAAGCCAATAGCCACAATGCTGACACACGGTCACATCGATCACATGTGGTCGATCTTTCCAGTTGCGGCCGGTTACGGGATTCCGGCATACATACATGGTTCTGATCGTTTTTTGCTTAACGATCCGGGCGCAGGTGTTTCAGTAGAGACTAAAAATGCGCTTATGGAGATGATGGCAAGTGATGATGTCTTCGCTGAGCCGGAAGATACTAGAGAAGTAACTGACCAGATGTCGATGGAGTTAGCAGGACTTAAGTTCACAGTGCTACACGCTCCAGGTCACACGCAAGGTTCGATCCTGTTCGATTTTGCTGGAGACGTGAACCATGTGTTTACGGGAGACGTATTGTTTGCGGGAGCCATTGGGCGTACTGACTTGCCCGGTAGTTCACCTAAAGACATGGATGCGTCATTGCGAGACGTGGTTTTGAACCTGCCAGATTCGTCCCTTGTTTATCCTGGCCATGGCCCAGCTAGCAATATGACAGTTGAGAAAAGTAGTAATGAGTATTTACTTCGGGTGGCCAAAGGTCTTAGCGCTACATGACCGATTTGTTTAAGGCGCCTAAAGGCACCTACGACGTAACACCGCCGTTTTCAGCATTGTGGTTAGCGGTGCGAGACGCGCTTTCGACGCCACCTCGAAATTCTGGTTATGGATACATTGAGACTCCGATCTTCGAAGATACCGCACTGTTTGTACGAGGAGTTGGTGAATCCACTGACGTAGTTTCCAAAGAGATGTACACATTTGAAGATAAAGGTGGCCGGAGCCTAACGCTCAAGCCCGAAGGTACAGCGGGCGTACTCCGCGCAATGTTAGAAAATCGAATGGATCGAGGCGCACTACCCTCGAAAGTTTGGTACACGGGGCCACATTTTCGATATGAACAGCCGCAGTCAGGAAGATATCGGCAGCACACTCAAGTCGGTGTCGAAACGATTGGTTCCTCTGATCCAGCTCTTGATGCTGAAGTCATTTGGATGGCACATCATGCTCAGCGAAACATTTTGGGTTTGAAACAAGTTCGAATTTTGGTTAATTCACTTGGCTGCCATGACTGCCGACCTGGTTACAGGAAAATTTTGGTTGACTTTTTGGATCAGTGCAATTTAGACGAGGCCACCAGGGCTCGCGTGCTAATCAATCCGCTGCGTGTTCTCGACGACAAGCGAAAAGAAGTGCAACAGCAATTAACAAACGCACCATTAATGCCCGATTACTTATGTGACGCTTGTTCGGATCATCATGAAAAGGTGCTTGGCTACCTGGATGTCCTTGATGTGAAGTATGAAAAGGCACCACGACTAGTGCGTGGCCTGGATTATTACGTTCGAACCACGTTTGAATGTGTCCATGATGGGTTGGGTGCCCAGTCCGCGATTGGCGGCGGCGGTCGATATGACGGCTTGATTGAAACCTTGGGAGGACCAGCAATCGGTGGAGTTGGTTTTGGATTAGGCGTGGATCGTACCTGCCTAGCAGTCCAAGCCGAGGGCATGGCGTTGGTGGATGAAGCTAGCGCTGATGTTTTTCTGATTCCGGTTGGGCAAGAAGCAGTCACAAAGGTCGTGGGATTGGCTGGCGAGATTAGGTCAGCTGGGATAAATGCTGACATTGCTTATGACGGAAGGTCCATCAAAGCGGCCATGAAGAGCGCGGATCGAAGTGGGGCAAAGTTCGCGGTCATCATTGGCGAAGATGAGATAGCAAATTCAACCGCTGTAGTAAAAAACCTTGCAGATGGATCGCAGGAAATCCTGCCCGTAGAATCAGTTCTGAGAGTTTTGCTCGATCGAATCAAATAATCCATCTAAGGAACCTAAATGTTAAGAACTAAGAATGCTGGCGCGCTCCGTTTAAGCGATGCTGGTTCGCAAGTTACTTTGGCTGGTTGGGTAGGTAAGCGCCGCGATCATGGTGGCATTGCATTTTTAGATTTACGTGACTCTTCCGGAACTGTTCAAGTTGTGGTACGCGACGAAGCAGTGGCGGGAGAACTACGTGCGGAATTCTGTCTACAGATTGTTGGAACCGTAGAGGCTCGTCCATCAGGCAATGAAAACTCCGAGATTCAAACTGGTGACATTGAAGTGATCGCTGACTCCGTAGTTGTTTTGAGCAAGAGCGCGCCGTTACCTTTCCCCATTGATGATGCCATCAATGTAGGTGAGGAAACTCGTCTTAAGTACCGTTACCTTGATCTTCGTCGTCCAGCGGCTGGAAACATTTTGCGAATGCGCAGCGATGTAAATCGGTTGGCGCGTGAGGTTTTGCATGATCGCAACTTTGTTGAAATCGAGACTCCGACACTTACTCGCAGTACACCCGAAGGTGCACGTGACTTCTTGGTGCCAGTTCGATTGCAACCTGGGCATTGGTATGCCTTGCCACAAAGCCCGCAATTGTTTAAGCAATTGTTGATGGTCGGTGGTATGGAGCGGTATTACCAAATCGCTAGGTGCTACCGTGACGAGGATTTCCGCAAGGATCGCCAGCCAGAATTTACCCAGCTCGATATCGAAATGAGTTTCGTAGAGCAAGAAGACATACTCGAAGTTGGCGAGGCGATTGTTCGCAGCCTTTGGCAAGGAACTTTGAACTACACCATCGGTGAAATTCCTCGCATTACCTATTTCGATGCTATGGACAAATACGGCTCTGATAAACCAGATCTTCGTTTTGACATTGAACTTGTCGATTGCACCGATTACTTCAAAAACACCGAGTTCCGAGTTTTTCAAAACGAGTATGTTGGCGCTGTGGTGATGCCTGCTGGTGCTGATCAACCTCGCCGAGCTTTTGATGCCTGGCAAGAGTGGGCTAAGCAGCGTGGTGCTAAAGGGTTGGCTTACGTAACATTTGAAGCTGATGGGACACTTGGCGGCCCAGTTGCCAAGAATCTTTCAGATGCGGAACGAGAGGGATTAGCTGCTCACCTCGGCGCCAAGTCAGGCGATTGTGCATTCTTTGGTGCGGGCACCAAGTCAACAACACAGCAACTCCTAGGCGCCGTGCGACAAGAAGTGGGAGAGCGTTGCGGCTTGATTGACGAAAGTCAATGGGCATTCCTTTGGATCGTTGATGCGCCGATGTTCGAAAAGACTGATGAAGGTGGTTGGACCGCGGTTCACCATCCATTCACATCGCCAAATTCAGAATGGGTCGATCGTTTTGAGGAGGCACCAGATCAGGCCTTAGCTTGGGCTTACGACATCGTGTGCAATGGCAATGAAATCGGCGGCGGCTCAATACGTATCCATCGTTCTGATGTCCAGGAACGTGTCTTTAGCCTGCTTGGACTAAGCGACGAAGAAGCACGCGAAAAGTTCGGCTTCTTACTTGATGCTTTTGCCTTTGGACCACCACCACATGGCGGCATTGCATTTGGTTGGGATCGAATTTGTATGTTGTTATCTGGTGCAACAAGTTTGCGAGATGTTATTGCGTTTCCAAAGACCGGCGCTGGATTTGATCCGTTAACTAGTGCGCCAACTCGAATCACTGATCAACAGCGACTTGAGGCTGGGATCGATGCTGATCCATTTGCGCACGACGCTAGTGATGACTGATTCACTTTTTGATCAAGAACAGGGCGGTTCTCCGTTAGCTGTCCGAATGCGCCCACGCACACTTGATGAATTTGTTGGACAACGTAAAGCAATAGCGAATGGCAGCCCGCTCTTTAAACTATTGCAGCCAACAGACATAGATACCAAGTCTTCAGTTATCTTGTGGGGTCCACCAGGAACCGGTAAGACCACCTTGGCACAACTTATTGCTAGGGCCGGTTCAGCAAAGTTCATGGAACTCTCGGCAATCAATGCCGGCGTTAAGGACGTGCGCGAAGTAATTACTGCAGCGCAAGAAAACAAGTCTTTATATGGAGTTTCCACTGTTTTATTTGTGGATGAAGTACATCGCTTTAATAAGACTCAGCAAGATGCGTTGTTGCCCGGAGTCGAAAACGGATGGGTAACGCTGGTTGCAGCAACGACTGAGAATCCTTCATTTTCCGTAATTGCTCCATTGATGTCTCGTTCACTTCTCGTAACGCTTTCCGAGTTGGACGAGGCTGAGATCACTAACGTGATCACGCGCGCAATCGTCGACCCGCGTGGATTAAACGGTACGGTCTCGATTGCGCCCGATGCACTTGAGATGTTGATTCGACTCGCAGGTGGCGATGCCAGACGCGCTCTAACGGTTCTCGAGGCAGCCGCGGGTGTGGCGCTAGGAAACTCGCATACAGAAGTTTCGATTGATGACATCAGTGCAGCCAGTGATCACAATGTTGTTCGGTATGACAAGGCAGGCGATCAGCACTACGACATCATCAGCGCTTACATAAAATCTATTCGCGGCTCTGACCCTGATGCGGCGCTTCATTACTTAGCCAGAATGCTGGAAGCTGGTGAAGACCCAAGATTTATTGCACGTCGCTTAATGATCAGTGCGAGCGAAGATATTGGGCTGGCTGACAATGCGATGCTGCAACTTGCAGTCTCAGCTGCCCAGACAGTTGCACTGATCGGGATGCCGGAGGCGCGAATAACGTTGTCGCAAGCAACTATCGCATTGGCACTAGCGCCAAAATCCAATAGCGCCTATCTGGCGATTGATCGGGCCATCGAAGACATCCGATCCGGTGACATCGGCACAGTTCCAGCCCATTTACGTGATTCCCACTATGCGCGTGCTGGTGACTTAGGCCATGGTGTGGGTTACTTGTATCCGCATAATGAGTCGTCTGGGGTAAGTCCGCAGTCATACTTGCCGGATCCACTAAATCAAGCCAGGTACTACCACCCTAACGATCGTGGTGAAGAGACAGTCTTAGTTCAGGTTTGGACAAGGATTCGTTCGTTACTGGGTAGGGATTAAGCCAACACTGCCCAAGTTCGTTAGGGTTTAGGGGATAGCGAGTAAGGGATCAAGTTTGACACCTTGCATTCTGATAGCCAAAAGAAAGAGTTGATAGCAGTGGAATCCGCTGAAATACGATCCAGATTTTTGAACTACTTTGAGTCCAAAGGTCATACCGTCGTGCCTAGCGCCAGCCTTCTGCTTGATGATCCAACGCTTCTATTTGTAAACGCCGGAATGGTTCCATTCAAGCCATATTTTTTGGGTGAAGCAGCCCCGCCTTACCCGCGGGCAGTCTCGGCGCAAAAAGTTGTACGAACTTTAGACATTGAAGAAGTTGGAAAGACAACTCGTCATGCCTCGTTTTTTCAGATGTGTGGAAACTTTTCATTCGGTGACTACTTCAAACAGGATGCAATCCCGTACGCCTGGGAGCTGCTTACTTCGCCAGTATCAGCAGGCGGATATGGATTTCCCGATGACAAGCTTTGGGTGACTGTATATCTAGACGATGACGAAAGCGTTGACATTTGGCACAAGGTAGTTGGCGTGCCAATGGAAAGAATCCAACGGCGCGACATGGCTGATAACTATTGGTCAATGGGTGTTCCAGGTCCTTGCGGTCCCTGCTCCGAGATCTATTACGACCGTGGTCCAGAACATGGTCGCGAAGGCGGTCCAATTGCAGATGAAACGAGATATCTAGAAGTTTGGAATCTTGTGTTCATGCAATTTGAACGCGGCGAAGGACCCGGCAAAGAAAACTTCCCAATCTTGGGCGAACTTCCATCGAAGAGCATTGACACAGGCATGGGACTTGAGCGCATGGCTGCGTTGCTTCAGGGCGTTGACAACATTTACGAAATTGATACCACACGCATCATCTTGGATCGCGCAAGTGAGCTGAGTGGGCGCAAGTACGGATCAGATCCAAAAGCTGACATCGCATTACGTGTAGTTGCTGATCATGCCCGAACTTGCGCATTTTTGATTGCCGACGGCGTCTTGCCAGGTAACGAAGGACGAGGATATGTCCTACGCCGAATTCTGCGTCGCGTCGTACGTAACATGCGTTTGCTTGGTACTCATGATCCGTCCATCAAAGAACTAATCGCGGCCAGCATCACTGCCATGGCTCCGCAGTACCCAGAGTTATTAAGTGAGCAAGGTCGAATCATGTCGATCGCCGCAGCTGAAGAAGAAACTTTCCTGAGCACTTTAGAACGTGGAACATCAATGTTTGATTTAGCGGCTGCAGACTTGAAATCAACGAGCACAAAAGTTTTAAGTGGAGATTCTGCGTTTGCACTTCATGACACATTTGGCTTTCCAATTGACTTAACGCTGGAAATGGCAGCGGAACAGGGCTTAAGTGTCGATGAAGAAGGCTTCCGACGTTTGATGCAGGAACAGCGTTCCCGTGCAAAGGCCGACTCAGTAGCTCGTAAGAGTGGCGTCGCAGCCGTTACGGTTTATCGCGACATCATGGGCAAATCTGGCGTGACACAGTTCACGGGTTACACCGAAACCCAAACTGAGAGCGTTATCACAGGACTCGTTGTTGATGGCGTGGACGTCAACGGAGCATCCGAAGGTGATGAAGTTGAAGTACTTACGGATCGGACTTCTTTCTATGCAGAAGGCGGCGGGCAGTTAGCAGATCATGGCCTGATCACATTAAGTGACGGTTCGATGGTGGAAATTTCTGATGTGCAAACACCGGTTCCTGGGCTTTATGTTCACCGTGGACGAGTTATATCAGGGGCGCCAACTGTTGGATCAAGTGCAGTTACGCAAGTTGATGTGCAACGAAGACTTGCTATTTCTCGGGCTCATACCGCAACACATATGGTTCATAAGGCCTTCCGAGAAGCATTGGGTGAAACCGCAACTCAAATGGGCTCAGAGAACTCCCCAGGTAGATTCCGCTTTGATTTCCCAAGTTCGGGAGCGGTCCCGCAATCAGTTCTTTCAGACGTCGAAGCCCGAGTTAATGAAGTTTTGCTCGACAATCTTTTGGTTACTGCCGAATTAATGACGCAAGAACAAGCGCGTGCGACTGGCGCAATGGCGCTGTTCGGCGAGAAGTATGGTGACCAGGTACGTGTCGTAAGTGTTGGTGACTGGGCACGCGAGCTTTGCGGCGGCACCCACACGGAGCGCTCTGGTCAGTTAGGCGTGATTACGTTCTTGTCGGAGAGTTCGATTGGTGCTGGTGTGCGACGCGTTGAAGCGCTTGTTGGCGCAGACGCTTATAGATACTTAGCGCGCGAGCATCATCTAGTTAGCCAGCTCTCTGAAATGACCAAAGTTAGAGCAGAAGAGTTGCCAGATCGAATTTCCAAAATGATGGAAAAGTTAAAGGCAGCCGAGAAAGAGATTGCAAAAGCTCGAACAGCTGCGCTAACTAGCAACATCGAATCCCTTGTGGGTGAACCACTGAACGTAGGCGAGATTTCGCTATATCGTTTCACTGCACCAGCCGGAACTTCCGCTGGAGACCTTCGGGACTTGGTTACGAATGCTAAAGGCAGCATTAAGAGCTCAGGCTTTGTTTTAGTCGGCGCCACTGTCGAAGACGACAAAGTAGCCGTTGTTGTTACAACAGATTCAGCAGCACGCGATAGTGGTGCGTCCGCTTCCACAGTCCTAAAGGCTATGTTGCCTGCCTTAGATGGCAAGGGTGGTGGAAGTCCAGAGATGGCACAAGGTGGCGGAACCGGAGTAGCAAATCTTGACTCCGCATTCACCGCCGCTGCAAGTGGCATTAGCAGCTAATACATGATCACTGGCGTTCGCATAGCTCTTGATGTCGGTTCAGTGCGAATCGGCGTTGCGAAATGCGATCGTGATGGCTTGCTGGCAACACCATTGACCACAATTCCTGCGGGCACCAAGGCCATTCAAACGCTCTTGGACTTGATTCAAGAGCATGATGCGATTTGCGTTTACGTAGGTAAGCCAGTCAGTCTCGCTGGTAGGGACACCACAAGCACGCTGCTGGCAATTGATTTCGCACGTGAGCTGAAATCCGCTTTAAATCAATCAACAATTCAAGTTCGCCTAATCGATGAGAGATTGAGCACCGTAAGCGCACAACGTGGCATGCACGAAGCCGGTCGGAATATCAAACAAAGTCGTGATGCAATAGACCAAGCAGCTGCAGTGGTCATTTTGGATCACGCCTTGGATTCAGAGCGACATGCCGGAGACTTGGTTGGAGAGGAAGTTAGTTAAGTGACAAACAATCTTGACTTGCAAAACGACTCATCATCCCCTGTGTCTAAAAAGCCTGGACATCGTTCAAAAAAGAAGTCAATTGGAAAGACGCTAATTGTCATAGTGGCATTCGTGGCGACACTAGGTTTCTTTGGCCCAAAATTTGTTGCTCTAGTTTCAGCTGCTCCTGATTTTTCTGGACCAGGCACAGGTTCGGTGCAGGTACAAATTAAATCGGGCGAGACTCTGTCGCAAATTGGTAACACTCTTAAAGCCTTGGGAGTAGTTGCTTCGGTTGATGGGTTTATTGTGGCGGCAAATGACAATTCTGACAGCGGATCGATTACGCCTGGTTTGTATAACTTGTTGCTTGAGATGAAGAGTTCAGACGCAATCTTGGCGCTGTTGGATCCTGCGAATCGTGTTACATTAAAAGTCGTGATCCCTGAAGGTAAACGCGTCTCTTGGACACTAGAAACACTCGCTACACAAACCGATCTACCCCTGGCAGACTTCGAAGCTGCGGTGGCGAATGCAACAAGCTTGGGATTACCTTCTTATTCCAACGGAAACCCAGAGGGCTTTTTGTTTCCAGCGACTTACGAGTTCATGCCTGGTACCACTGCTGAGCAGATGATTAGCGCGATGATTAAGCGTTTCAATGCTGAGGCTATATCAATTGACTTAGAGGCAAGAGCCAAGCAAATGGGGCGCAGTGTCTACGAGATAGTTACGGTTGCGTCGTTGCTTGAAGTAGAGGGACATCCGCGAGACTTCACCAAGGTTGCACGCGTTGTTTATAACAGATTGGCAGAACCGATGCCATTACAGTTCGATTCAAGCGTTAACTATGGGCTAGGAAAAACTGATGTCATTCTCACAACAGAGCTTTTGAATCAGGACACGCCTTACAACGTTTACTTGCGTGAAGGTTTGCCACCTACACCTATCGATAGTCCAGGAACAGAGGCTCTCGAGGCTGCGCTGAATCCAGCTGCCGGTGATTGGCTGTTCTTCATAACCGTTGATTTAAACACGCAGGAAACTAAGTTCACTCGATCATATGAAGAATTTCTTGTTTGGAAAGACGATTTTTTAGCTTTTTGTGATGCAAATGATGGTGTGTGCTACTAATGAAAGCTGCAGTATTAGGTAGCCCAGTTGAGCATTCACTCTCGCCAGTACTTCATAATGCGGCGTACAAAGCTCTCGAGCTAGACCACACTTATTCTGCAATCGATACCACAGAAGCAGAGTTTGGAAAGTTTCTAGAAACTGTCGACTCTGATTGGCTGGGTGTATCGCTAACAATGCCACTAAAAGAAGTGGCGTTTGATTTTGCAGATGTTTGTGACGAGCTTGCTACTACAACCGGTGCCATCAACACGCTAGTTTTTGGCAGTGCTATTCAGGCCTCCAACACCGACGTACTTGGGCTGGTTGATGCAATTGGTGAGGCACAATCTAAAGATGTAACAACCGGAGTCATCATCGGATCTGGAGCCACGGCTAGATCAGCCCTAGTGGCCTTGCACAAACTCGGCGCTAGTCAGGTTAACTGCGTTGCGCGCAATGAATCGGACATTGCACGGTTATCTAAGTTGGCAAGTGAATTGGGAGTTTCCTTTAAGCGACAAGTGTTGACTGATTCAAACTGGCTGACGGCTGAAGTAGTCATAAATACCACTCCAATAGGCGTTATGGATGCTGATGCGCGCGACGTTATTGCGCCTAGTGGACTGCTCTTGGATGTGGTTTACAACCCTTGGCCGACTCAACTAGCTGCTTCTTGGGCTGTCAATGGGGGAACGATCGTTTCAGGTTTGAGTATGTTGCTACATCAAGCAGGACATCAAGTAACTCTTATGACAGGCCAGCCAGCACCCCTGATGCAAATGCGCGAAGCCTTGAATGCAGAACTCTTAGCAAGAGGTTTGAGCACTATTTAACCGTTCAATTCGGTGTTGGAGCCAAAAAGGTGAAAGACTAGAGCCATGTTGCGTTGGTTGACCGCTGGAGAATCACACGGTCCTGCGCTTTCGGCAATCCTTGAAGGACTTCCGGCTGGTATCGAGGTCCAAACATCAGATATCGATGCAGCCCTTGCTAGACGAAGACTCGGCTTTGGTCGTGGCGCGCGGATGAAATTTGAGCAAGATGCCGTGACCATCACTGGCGGCATCAGACATGGTCTAACACAAGGTGGCCCGGTCGCGATAACCATTGCAAATTCCGAGTGGCCCAAATGGCAGGACGTTATGTCAGCGGATCCGGTTTCATCTGAGGATTTAGACAGCATTGCGCGCAATGCACCACTTACTCGGCCTCGACCAGGTCACGCCGACCTAGCAGGTATGCAAAAGTACTCACACACGGATGCCCGTCCCATTCTAGAAAGAGCTAGCGCACGGGAAACTGCAGCTCGGGTTGCTTTGGGTGAGGTAGCAAAGAAGTTCCTGCACCAGGCTGCAGGAATTACTGTCATGAGTCACGTCGTAAGCGTTGGAACAGTAACAACTGATACAGACCAGATTCCAAACTTTTCAGACTTGAAATCTATCGATCAAGATCCAGTTAGATGCTTTTCAGCTTCTGCTAGCACTGCTATGCAAGCGGAAATTTCTGCTGCGCAATCCGATGGCGACACTCTCGGTGGGGTAGTTGAAGTAGTCGCCCACGGAGTTCCAGTCGGACTAGGTTCACATGTGCATTGGGACCGCAGGCTAGACGGAAAACTTGCTGCAGCGCTGATGGGTATTCAAGCCATTAAGGGAGTTGAAGTTGGCGATGGCTTCGAGACCGCTCGACGACGCGGATCAATGGCCCATGACGAAATCTTCCGCGAGGACGGCCAGATCCATCGTGAGACCGCACGTAGCGGCGGCACTGAGGGTGGAATGAGTACCGGAGAAATTCTGCGAGTGCGCGCTGCGATGAAACCGATTTCTACTGTGCCTCGTGCGCTTTCTACTATCGACGTAAACACTGGAGAGCCGGCAACTGCGATATCACAGCGAAGTGATGCTTGTGCGGTACCGGCTGCCGGAGTGGTAGCAGAAGCCATGGTTGCCCTAGTTCTAGCAGAAGCATTACTAGAAAAATTTGGTGGCGATCATGTCTCAGAAACCGCACGCAACCTAGCTGCCTTCAAGTCGAATCTCAGGATTTGATGATGTCTGCCATAGTTTTAGTTGGCGTTCCAGGCGCTGGGAAAACTACTGTTGGAAAACTATTGGCTAAAGAGTTGGGCCTGGAGTTTTTCGACAGTGATCAAGTCATTGAAGCCCGCGCAGGTAAAAGTGTGGCAGACATATTCACGCAAGATGGGGAACCATCGTTTCGTCAGATTGAGCACGATGTCGTCATAGAGCTACTGGATTCATCCAATGCGGTTATTGCTTTGGGTGGAGGCTCACTAGGTAATGACGAGACTAGAGCCAAGGTAAAGAGTGCTAACGCAGTTTGGTTGATTGCAGGGCTGGCACAAGCAGTTGATCGAGTTGGCATGAATCGCAATCGACCGCTCCTTTTAGGCAATGTCCGGGGACAGCTCGCTGATCTAATGTCAGCCCGTGAGCCCCTTTACAAAGAAGTAGCTACGATCGGTGTGGATACCTCAAAGCTGATTCCTAGCGAAGTTGTGGCCGAAATAGTTTCCGAACTTAAAATGATTGATGCGATATGAAAACTATTTTGGTAAATGCAGAACATCAGTACCCGGTTTATGTGGGACGAGACATCTTGGCTCAGATTTCTAGCCATGTTGGAGATGCTTCACGAATTGCAGTAATCCATCCGCAATCAATGCAGGTTATGGCTGGCCAATTACGCCAGAGTTTCTCTGCCATTCTTTCTGGAGTCGAATCAATTTCTATCGAGATTCCTGATGCTGAAGCCGCAAAGTCTGCTTCGGTACTTGAGTTTTGTTGGATGGCCTTGGGTAAAGCGGGATTTACTCGTAACGACGTGATCATCTCCTTGGGTGGCGGTGCAACAACAGATCTAGCTGGTTTTGTTGCAGCTACTTGGCTCCGAGGAATCCGAGTGATTCATGTTCCCACAACACTGTTAGCAATGGTTGATGCAGCTGTTGGCGGAAAAACTGGAATCAATACAGGTGAAGGTAAGAACCTTGTTGGGACCATCTATTCACCCGCAGCCGTGATCTGTGACATGAATTTTCTCGATACCCAATCTCGAGAGGATTACATCGGGGGTTTGGCCGAAGTGATCAAGTGCGGCTTCATTAGAGATGAAGCCATTCTTGATTTAATCGAGTCGGACCTGGCAGGCGCTCAAAGTTCCAGCTGGGTGCATGCCCCGGAAGTAATCTCTCGAGCGATTCAAGTTAAGGCTGATGTTGTCGGTAATGACTTAAGAGAAACTCTTGGCACTTCAGCAGGACGTGAGATTCTAAATTACGGGCACACATTTGGTCATGCGGTTGAACGCACCGAAGGTTACAGTTGGCGTCACGGCAACGCAGTGAGTGTTGGAATGATGTTTGTTGCACATTTGGCTTGCCTCGCCGGTCGACTAGGTGAAGCAGTCGTTGATCGACATCGCAACATTTTGCATGGCGTTGGCCTACCCGTTACTTACAGTCAGGGAAATTTTGACAGGTTACATGATGCAATGCGGATTGATAAAAAGAGTCGTGGTGCAAAACTTAGATTCATCGTGCTTGAGCAAGTTGGAAAACCCACAATTCTTGAGAGTCCTGATTCGGCGTTGCTCATTGCTGCTTACGCAAAACTAGGGCAGGCTGAGGATCATGCGTAAAGTCATGATTCTTAATGGGCCAAATCTTGATCAATTAGGAACCAGAGAACCAGAGCTTTACGGCAATTTAACGCTTGCCGACATAGAGGCACTATGCCAAGAAGCGGCTAACGAGCACCAATTTGAGGTTGACTTTCGTCAGACCAATGATGAAGCCACGTTGATTGGTTGGTTGCACGAGGCTGCAAAAATCAATCTGCCGGTGATCATGAATCCAGCCGCCTTCACTCATTATTCAGTAGCAATCCGAGATGCAGCTGCGATGTTGAGTTCGCCGTTGATTGAAGTACACATTAGTAATCCAATTGCGCGCGAAGAATTTCGTCATACTTCCTTGATTTCTGGAATTTCCAAAGGCACCATTAGTGGTTTTGGAGCCAACTCCTACGTTCTAGCGCTTGCAGCTCTAGCGAAGCTGTGAATCTAGATCGCATTAGCCGGCTGCAAAGCAAAGTTGCACCAGGCAAATACTTCTTCATATCGAACTTAATCAATGTCCGCTATTTAACAGGCTTCACTGGTTCGAATGCAGCTTTGTTGCTCAGTTCGACAAGTGCGACGCTAGCAACAGACTCAAGATATGAAATTCAGGCGCGGAAGCAAGTATCAGATTTGCAGACAGTGATTGGTCGAGATTTTCCTGAGTTGCTCCTGCGCCAATTACCAAAATCTGAAGTTCTTGTGGAGGGATCTAACCTTTCACATAACGCTTATCGGAGTCTTTCCGAGAACTTCGAGCATGTCTTCATAAGCACATCAGGTGTCATTGAGCATCTGAGAGTTGTAAAGGACAATTCGGAAGTTCAATTGATTAAGGCTGCATGTGAAATAGCGACCAATGCATTTCTTGATGTCATCACCAACATAAAAGTAGGTCATTCAGAAAAGGTGATTCGCAATTCGTTAGAGCAGCGAATGCGTGAGCTGGGTGCGGATGACGTTGCATTCGAGTCAATCGTGGCATCTGGTGCAAATAGCGCCATTCCTCATCATGAGCCAACGGATAAGCCAGTCCAGAATGGGGACTTCCTGAAGATTGATTTCGGCGCCAAGCTAGATGGCTACCACTCGGACGTCACGCGCACTGTAGTAATAGGAAAGCCTGCTGACTGGCAAGTGGATCTCCACGCTGCAGTGACTAAAGCCCAACTCGCGGGGCGTAATACAATTCGTGCCGACATTCAATTCAAGGATGTGTCACAAGCAGTAAATCAGTCACTGGATGAAACCCGATACCTTGAGCATTTCACGCATGGACTTGGTCATGGCGTTGGACTCCAAATACATGAGGATCCGTTTTTTGGCCGAGTCGAAGACGCTAAGATTGCATCTAATACGGTCATAACTATCGAACCTGGCGCCTACCTAAATGACAAAGGTGGCGTGAGGGTCGAAGACACTATTGTGGTTGATTCGCAGGGTTACCAAAACTTGACGAACTTACCTTATGAATTATTGGAACTGTAAATACCTACCAAGGAGCGCACGTGGCCTCAACGAATGATCTGAAAAATGGACTAGTCCTTAACATTGATGGACAGCTCTGGGCAGTTGTTGAGTTTCAGCATGTTAAGCCAGGTAAGGGCCCAGCATTCGTTCGTACCAAGCTAAAGAATATTCTTTCAGGCAAAGTAGTCGACAAAACCTTTAATGCTGGTGTCTCCGTGGAAACAGCTGATGTTGATAAGCGCAACATGCAGTATCTATACCGTGATGGTGACGGTTGGATCTTTATGGACCTGCAGACTTTCGAGCAGTACACGCTTACAGATGCCATCGTTGGCGATGGATCCAAATACATGCTGGAGAATCAAGAAGGCGTTGTTGCAATTCATAATGACCTACCTATCTATCTAGAGTTACCAGCAAGTGTTGAATTGATGATCACTTATACCGAACCAGGCCTCCAAGGTGATCGCTCGAGCGCAGGAAGTAAGCCAGCCACACTTGAAACAGGTGCCGAGATCAAGGTTCCACTTTTCATCGAATCAAATACCAAGGTGAAAGTTGATACCCGTGATGGCTCATACTTAGGTCGCGTCAACTAAGTGCGAACTAGAACCAAAGCTCGACAACGCGCAGTTGAGTCACTTTTTGAGGCCGAACAACGTGGCGTTAATTCATCTGATGTATTTGAGCGAAATCCAGATGTGAACGATTACGCCATCGAGCTGGCAAGTTTGGTTGAACAGAACATTGATCGAATTGATGAAGTTATCTCAACTTATTCTCAAGCCTGGCCGCTAGATCGCATGCCGGCTGTAGATCGTGCAATAGTCCGCGTCGGTATTGCCGAATTGTTGTGGCGACCAGAAGTAGACAGTGGGGTAGCAGTCTCCGAAGCAGTCGAAATTGCTGCTACTTTGAGCACGCCTGAGTCAGGAAAGTTTATAAACGGACTACTAGGTCAAATTGCATCAATTAGAGGTTCGTTAACTGCACTCTGATGCACCCGCTTTCGGTGCCCTGAGTGGGATTCGAACCCACACTGAACGGTGTTTGAGACCGCGCTCTCTGCCAGTTGGAGTACCAGGGCTTATTTTTCTTCTCGGGAAAGGCTATCGCATGAAAAGCTCAGCATTAACCGTAGGCTTGAGATGTGGAGAATTCATCGCAAATCACTGTTGCTAACAGCAACTGGACAATTCCTAATGTCCTAAGTGGCTTGCGCTTGCTTGGTGTTCCCATCTTTTTCTGGCTTATAGTTGGACCGCAAAGCGATGGTCTTGCCCTAATCATTTTGATTGTTAGTGCATTCACGGATTGGCTCGATGGTTATCTTGCAAGAAAGTTAAATCAGTTCAGCCGACTTGGTGAATTACTCGACCCGTTAGCGGATCGACTGTATGTTGTTGCAGCGTTAGTAGCACTTTACGTGCGAGGGCTTTTGCCAGTGTGGGTCGTGGCATTACTGATCGCCAGAGATGTGGCGATGGCCTGCCTCTTGATTTTCCTAAAGCGATTTGGCATAACTGGGGTTCCGGTGCATTTTGTTGGTAAAGCGGCAACCATGAATTTGCTTTATGCACTGCCGTTGATTCTTCTCGGCACATTCAGTGGTCGAGTAGGTCAAATTGCACACATAATCGGCTGGGCTTTCTTGCTTTGGGGTATTGCAATGTATTGGTATGCCGGCCTGCTCTATTTCCAACAGTTTGTTCAAATGAGACGACAAACTAATGCGAAATGATGCGTCGTTAGATGCCCTACTTGCCGATGCTTTGACATCTGATTACGCAAACACATCTCCAAACCAAGATCAGGGACGCTTTCGTGTTGTACTCATTGCAGGTGCGGCCACTTTAGTGACGCTTGTTCTTGGTATGGCCATTGCGCAGACTCAAAGTCAAGCAAGTGAAAACTCCATCACAAGAGATGCTCTCGTGGAGCGAGTGAATGCAGCCGATCGGCGAGTTCAAGAGTTAGAGGCAACGGTCTTGACAGCACAAAACGACTTGCTTAATGCTGAAGCCGCAACTCTGGCAGGCACCTCGTTGGGTGAGCAGGCGCGGTCCCGACTTGAACGACTACGAATTGCAACTGGACAGACTGAAGTCATTGGCGAAGGTGTGAAAGTGACCATTGACGATGCCCCATTGCAAGGACCTGGCGCTGGAGACACCGAACCAGGTCAAGTTATCGATCGGGATCTGCAATTCATAGTTAATGGCCTCTGGCAAGCAGGTGCTACGGACATTGCAATTAACGGTCGCAGAATTACGCCAACCTCAGCTATTCGCGCAGCTGGGGAAGCGATTTTAGTAAACTATCGGCCAATGTCGCCGCCGTACGTCATATCCGCGATAGCGCCCGATGCCGACAAGTTAGCTGGACGATTTAGAGACAACCCGGCCGGATTGTTGCTTGAAGAGCTGCAAGCCAGGTTCGGCGTAGTCTGGGAATTACAAAGAGTCAGTGAAGTTTTGTTGCCGGCAGCCAGTTCAACTTCGAAGAACAGTGAGGACACACCATGATTCCAGCTATTGGTTTATTAGTTGGAATCATTCTTGGTTTACTGTTGCAGCCAACTGTTCCTGTCTGGTTACAGCCTTACTTGCCAATTGCCGTAGTAGCAGCCTTGGATGCGGTATTTGGTGCTTTCAGATCAGTCCTTGATGGCCTTTTCAATGATCGAATTTTCGTGATTTCGTTTCTCTCGAATGTTCTGGTCGCTGCTGTGATTGTTTTCCTTGGAGATCAACTTGGTGTTGGATCCCAAATGTCTACCGGTGTAGTAGTCGTACTCACCATGCGCATCTTCGCAAACGTAGCTGCAATTAGAAGACATCTGCTGAAGGCATAGTTATGGGATCTCACTCAGCACCACGTAGAGCCAGACCGGCTCGCACCTCAGAAGAGGCACGTTTTCGACTCAAGCGAACATTGTCACCACAACGCAGCGGAACTCAGATTGTGATTACAGTTCTCTTTCTTGTTCTAGGTTTCACTTTGACAGCGGCAGTTTCTGGAAGTGCGAATGATTCGATTCTTGCTAATGCCCGACAGAGTGACTTAGTCAGCTTGCTTGATGATTTAGCGCAACGCGAAGCAAGGCTAGAAGCGGAGAACTTGCGATTGGAAAATGCGCGCGAAACTTTGCTAGGCGGTGATGAATACGCGGCGCTTAATGAAGCTAAGCGCAGGGCGGATGCGCTGGGTGTCTTAGCAGGCAGTGAAACCGTCGTGGGCTCTGGAATTGAGATTGGTATCTCGGGGAATTTGAGCGCTGCCACGCTAATTGATGCGATCCAAGAATTGCGTGATGCCGGAGCGATTGCGATACAGATCTCAGATCGAGGGCTCGCCGTCCGATTGGTTGCCAGCAGTTGGTTTGCAGACAGTGACAGCGGAATAACAGTTAGTGGGACCGCCCTCCAAGTGCCAATCACAATATCGGTTATTGGTGATCCTTCAGTGTTAGGACCGGCGATGGATATTCCTGGCGGACTTGTGGACACAGTTGGTTCTGGAGGCGGAGTAACAACTATTTCCGAAAGTGACAATGTGGACATTTCGGCAATTGTGCCCCTGCCTAATTCTTAGAACGACATGGCGTAGGCTTTATTTATGAGTAACATTCCTGCAGATTTGAATTACACGGCCGAACACGAGTGGGTTCAAGTAATTGATGAATCAACAATTCGTTTTGGCATCACCGACTATGCCCAAGATGCACTGGGTGACATTGTTTTCGTCTCCCTGCCAAACGTAGGTGACAGCTTGACCGCTGGCGACACATGTGGCGAAGTCGAATCCACCAAGAGTGTGAGCGACATCTATGCGCCAGTATCTGGAGAGGTAATTGCCCGAAACGATGCAATTGAGACCTCGCCGGACACTATGAATTCAGATCCTTACAAAAATGGCTGGATTGTTGATGTTCGGGTCAGCGGAAGCGCTTCTGAATTGGCAGCTGAACTTCTAGATGCCGCTGGCTACCAGGTACTTACCTCAAGTTAACCCTCACGTTAAGGTGGAGACATGAGCGGTAATGGAGATGAACCAGAACTAACGAAGGCCGTACCTCTTGATGGGTTACCAGCCGAAGTGGATGCTACTGGCATTATTCCTATTTCCGGAGGTCCAGAAACTGGCGAACTCAGTCCACTTGATGCTTCAAAACTTGGTGCCTTATCCAGCGGCTCAGCACAACTTGTGGTCAGGCGTGGCGCTCTTGAGGGAATGCAGTACCCACTGTCAGCTATCGAACTAATGACCATAGGCAGATCTTCTGATAGCAAGATCTTTCTTGACGACGTGACAGTTTCGCGCAAACATGCTGCTATTTCATTCGTTGGTTCGGACTGGGTTCTTAGCGATTCTGGATCATTAAACGGTACGTACGTGAATAAAAGTCGAGTGATTTCTACAGCACTAGTTAATGGCGATGAGATTCAAATTGGAAAATTTCGATTTGTTTTTGTGTCAGCCCCAGCAACAGGTCACTAAATGACTTCACCAGTCTTCGACTTTTCGCAGAGTTCACCCGCACTTTTGAGTATCGGTGAGGTGCTAGTTCGGTTACGTGATGAGTTTGAAGACATCTCAATTTCAAAGATTCGATTCCTGGAAACTAATGGACTCGTAGCACCAGAGCGAACCGCAAGCGGCTATCGAAAATTTTCACTGGTGGATGTAGAGCGGCTGCGTTATGTATTGCGCATGCAGCGCGATCACTTCCTGCCATTACGCGTAATTAAGGAGCACATCGATGCGCTCAATCGTGGCTTACAACCCGCGGACGTTGGCAACGTAGCACCTAAGGCGCCACGCACTTTGATCAGCACCGAGGCAATAGACGTTTCTAATCAACTTCTAACCGTGCGCATGAATCGCCTGGAGTTAATGGCTGACACTGGTGCAGACGCTGAGTTTGTGGACCAGATGGTTGAGTTTGGGCTAGTTAGGCCTGACTCACAGGGGTATTTTTCGGTGACCGCCTCAGCCGTGGTCAACTTGGCGGTAGCGCTACGAGGTTTTGGCCTAGAACCGCGTCACCTGAAGACTGTGCTCTCAAGCGCCAGTAGGGAAGTTGATCTCTTTGCGCCGATTGTAAAGAGCGCCGCATCAGGAAAAAGCCCGAATGCTAGTGCCCAAGCACAGGAGTTGACTTTGCAGCTAGCAAATTCAATTACGGCGCTGCACGGACTACTTATTCGTGAAGTTATCGAACGTCAAAAATAGCCAAATACGCATAGTATTGGCTCTGTGAGACAAGTTGATGTTGTAGGCGTTCGCCTAGAGTTGCCATCAAACCAACCAGTTCTGATCCTGCGCGACCAGCAGGCTACACGGTACCTGCCACTTTGGATAGGAACTGCCGAAGCGACCGCCATTTCACTTGCGATAGAAGGTGTTGAGCCACCTCGCCCGCTGACCCACGATTTGTTGGCGAATGTAATCGTTCAGCTTGGTGGACAGCTAACTTCAGTTACTGTCAGCGAGCTCGTCGAAGGCACTTTCTACGCGACAATTAATTTTCTCAATCATGATTCCATCAGCGCTCGCCCATCAGATGCAGTGGCACTGGCCGTACGAAGTCAGATTCCAGTCTTCGTAGCGCAGGAAGTTATGGACTTTGCGGGTATGGATTTGGCTGTAGATGACGATTTCGAAAATGGTGAGACCGGGTTTGCGGATGATGACATGTCCCAAGAGGAATTGGACAAATTTCGTGCCTTCCTGGACGAAATAGAACCAGATGACTTCAGCTAGTTTTGACGATAGGCGTATCGAAGAACATCGAGTCTAAAAGGCCCCAGATCCACCCGACATTAAGTCTCTACTGGAGGTTTAGGGTGAGGCTACGGCGTGTCGCATCCCGATGTGATTGACCTAGATATTCGCTAGTTCTATTGTGAAAGGACACAGGTTCCCCGCGGGGCGATAAGTCGCCTCTCCCTGCTGTTCTCAGGAGCAACGCATGTCTGATCTAGGTAACACACTAGACACAACAGCCCAGCGCGACATTGCTCGCGAAGCCGCTGCCATCAAGGCAGGCAAGCAGGGTTTGCTCTTTGACGACAACTCCATGGGATCTCTGCCTGAAGTGGGTTATCGCGGTCCAGTTGCTGCAGGTGTAGTCGGCATCACATATCGACAGCTCGATTATTGGGCGCGTACTTCACTTGTGCTCCCGACAGTGCGTCCAGCGACGGGTTCGGGAACATCCAGGCTTTATGGTTTCCGAGACATCTTGGAATTGAAGATTGTTAAGCGCTTACTTGATACCGGCGTTTCGCTACAGCAGATTCGCACGGCAGTTGAACACCTCCGGTCTCGGGGCACAACTGACCTAACTCAGGTGACTCTGATGAGTGACGGCGTAAGCGTTTATGAGTGCACCTCACCCGATGAAGTTATTGACTTACTTGCGGGTGGTCAGGGCGTATTTGGCATTGCAATAGGTCGGGTCTGGCAGGAAATTGAAGGTTCACTATCCCAGCTACCAAGCGATCAGTCAGAATACGCGGTTAGCGATTCGGACATGTCGGACAGTGCTCTAAGTAATGGCCACGATGAACTTTCTATGCGTCGTCGGGCGCGCGTAGCCGGCGAATAACTGCGGTTTACCTGCCTCGGTAGTAACATAAAGGTGCTATCGATTCCGTGTGGGAGAGAGCGCACAGCCAGTGCGCCGCCGAAGGGGCAATGCTCCCCAGAACCTCTCAGGCGACAGGACCACCTGGAATCAGCAACTCTGAAGTATCCATAACAGAGGGGGAGGACCGGCAACGGTCTATCCAACTATTGTTTTTGGGGTACAAAATGTCAGTGCAAGCGCAGCAAGATTCTTACGCACAGTTTGCAGATCGCCATATCGGTCCAAATACCAAGGACCTAGCGAAGATTCTTAGTTTTATCGGATACAGCTCACTAGATGAGTTAAGCCGAGACGCGGTTCCAACCAACATTCAAAATCCGTCGCCCCTGGCGCTAGCCGACGGCGCATCAGAGGCAGATGTTCTGGCAGAGTTGCGCTTGTTCGCCAATGCAAATGAAGTCTTGACTTCCATGATCGGTCTTGGCTACTACGGAACACATACTCCTGGTGTCATCTTGCGTAACATCACCGAAAATCCAGCTTGGTATACGGCTTACACGCCATACCAGCCAGAAATTTCGCAAGGACGCCTCGAAGCACTTATCAACTTTCAGACAATGGTTACAGACTTAACCGGCTTGGACATCGCGAGCGCCTCGTTGTTAGATGAATCAACTGCCGCAGCTGAAGCAATGACGCTAATGCGTCGCACATCAAAGAGTGAGTCAAACGTATTTGTTGTTGATTCAGATACGCACCCACAAACTCTTGCCGTGATTGCAACTCGCGCCGAACCAATCGGTATTGAATTAGCTTTGATCGATGTTGACACAGAAGAGATTCCGGATGCGTTTGGTCTTCTGCTTAGTTACCCGGGCAGCAGCGGAAGAATTCGTAATATTGAAACAACGATCGCCGCAGCTCACGCACGCGACATTTTGGTCGGAGTTACAACGGATTTGTTAGCACTCACAGTTTTGAAGTCTCCTGGTGATCTGGGTGCCGACATTTCCGTTGGTTCATCACAGCGCTTTGGCGTCCCAATGGGGTTTGGCGGACCACATGCAGGCTTCATGTCGGTTCGAACCGGCCTGGAGCGTTCGTTGCCCGGTCGTTTGGTTGGAGTCAGTATTGATGCTGACGGTAACACTGCTTACCGACTAGCACTTCAAACACGCGAACAGCACATTCGTCGCGATAAGGCGACTAGTAACATTTGCACAGCGCAAGTCTTGCTGGCGGTAATGGCATCCATGTATGCGGTTTATCACGGCCCGGATGGCTTGGCACGAATTGCTTCCAACGTTCATCGCCGTGCCACCGCATTGGCGGAAGGCCTTAGTGCAGGGGGAGTGGCCGTAAGTGAGGGCTTCTTCGACACAATCCGCGTTAATGTGCCTGGTAAAGCCCGCGCTGTCGTAGCTGCCGCACGAACTCGTGGGATAATACTCTGGGAAGTAGACTCCGACAACATTTCACTCAGCGTTGATGAAACAACCAGCCAGGAAACAGTTGAACAAGTTTGGACAGCATTCCAGGAAGCTTGCGGTGGTTCGTTTCCAGCTAAGTATTCGGAAGTTCTAGAAGTAGAAACACTGCCAACTGAATTGATCCGTACTTCGGGCTATTTAGAGCATCCAGTGTTTAACTCCTACCACAGTGAAACTGAAATGTTGCGATACATACGCAGACTTTCTGACAAAGACATTGCACTCGATCGTTCCATGATTCCTCTGGGCTCGTGCACAATGAAGCTAAACGGAACGACCGAAATGGAATCGATAACCTGGCCTGAGTTTGCCGGTATCCATCCCTTCGCACCATTGGATAGTGTCAATGGCTACTTAACTATGATTCGCCAACTAGAAGATTGGCTTGTTGAAGTAACGGGTTACGATGCGGTTTCGCTACAACCAAACGCTGGCTCGCAAGGTGAGTTTGCGGGATTGCTTGCAATTCGCGGTTACCATAAGTCTCGCGGTGACGAACAGCGAAAAGTTTGTCTAATTCCAAGTTCGGCACACGGAACAAATGCAGCGTCTGCAGTGATGGCGGGGATGCGCGTTGTCGTCGTCGGTTGTGACGATTTCGGTAACGTTGACATGGATGACTTGAAACATAAGATTCTGGAAAATGCAGATGAACTTGCTGCCTTGATGATTACCTATCCATCCACGCACGGTGTGTACGAAGCCTCAGTATCAGACATCTGCGCAATGATCCATGATGCAGGTGGGCAGGTCTATGTTGATGGCGCAAACTTAAACGCACTGGTTGGTTTGGCTAAACCAGGTAAATTCGGCGCAGATGTTTCGCACTTGAACTTACATAAGACTTTCGCAATCCCTCATGGTGGTGGCGGACCAGGCGTCGGACCAGTTGGTGTGCGTGAACACTTAGCGCCATTCCTACCGTCGCATCCGCTACGCCCAGAGGCTGGACCTACAGCTCGGGGATACGCAGACGGTGGGGTAGGAGCAGTCAGTGGTGCACCGTGGGGCAGTGCGGGTATCTTGCCAATCCCATGGTCTTACATCCGCCTGATGGGTGGGGAAGGCCTGACCAAGGCGACCCAAGTCGCTGTGGCCTCGGCAAATTACATTGCAAAGCATTTAGCAGAAGATTTCCCAATTCTCTACGTTGGTGCCAATGGGTTAGTGGCCCATGAATGCATTTTGGATCTACGCGAAATCACGAAAGCCTCTGGAGTAACAGTTGACGACGTGGCAAAGCGCTTAATCGATTTTGGATTCCACGCACCAACAATGTCATTTCCGGTGGCAGGCACTCTTATGGTTGAGCCAACTGAGAGTGAGTCCCTTTATGAGTTAGATCGCTTTATTGAGGCCATGAAGGCCATCAAGCAAGAGATCGACAAGGTTCAGCAAGGAATTTGGCCGGTAGAAGACAGTCCGCTTCACAACGCGCCACATACCGCCGCCTACCTGCTTGGTGATTGGGATCATGCCTACACACGTGAAGAAGGTGCCTATCCATCTGCTCGCGTTAGGGACAATAAGTACTGGCCGTCGGTACGTCGACTAGATGGCGCTTATGGCGATCGAAACTTAGTGTGTGCTTGCCCACCGATCTCAGATTTCGCTTAATGACATCATTTTAGGCGTCAGGCACGGGGAGTTGTAGGTCACATCATTCGAGCAACTTTTGTTCATTAGGCAAAACTAAGTTGACATAATGTATCTTATCGGGTACTTGAGTATACGTAAATCCCAATAACCACGGCAAAAACTTGCTGCAGGTTTATGGACAATGTTTAGCCCTACATTTCTACGGGTATCCCATGGCCACGAGTAAATCGAATCCATGGGAGGGAAATTATGGGTGAAGCAATGCGTGGCTCACGTTTGGGGACAACGAGCTATGAAGTCGATTCCGGGCTGTATGCGCCTAGAGAACTAACTACTTATGTGTGCCAGAACGAGCACAGACAGACCATGCCGTTTTCGATTGAGGCTGACGAGATTCCGGATACCTGGCCTTGCGCTTGTGGCTCCAATGGACTCCGTCAAGGCGTCCAGATCCAGCCGACTGCGGAGCCAAAGCACGTCCGAACCCACTGGGACATGTTGCTAGAACGTCGCAGTATTAAAGATCTAGAAGGCATCCTGAAGGAACGCCTAGAAGTCGTCCGCTCCAAAGCTTCATAATTCTCTGGGGTCCCCTTAAGCAATCTTCCGAACGTAACCGCTCCAGTCGAGGCCAATAACATTCATTCAATCACCTAAAGTTCCAGTGACTCGACATGAAGAAAAGTCATGATCGAAAAATTTGCGAAGCAACTCTTTTGAGAGCATGAGCTTTTCGAAATGTCGATTCGAAGAGTTCCATAGAGCCGTTAAGAAAGACGTAAGAGTCGCTTCAAATCAGCGTAACGCTTTTCAATTCCCCATTGCGTAACCCGCCACAGTGCTTCCTTGACGATCGAACTATCCATCTTGCTCTCACCTAGTTCTCGCTCAACAAAGGTAATTGGAACTTCGGCAACTCTTAGACCGGCTTTTGTTGCTCGCCAAGCCATGTCTACTTGGAAACAATATCCTTGGCTCTCAACTTGCTGGATATCGATTTGGTCTAGTGCGCTCATTCGGTAGGCGCGAAATCCACCTGTTGCATCCTTGATTGGAATGCCTAACCACATTCGGGTGTACAGATTTCCACCCCGTGATAAAACTTCTCGACTTTTCGCCCAATTAACAACTTTGCCTTCGTTAACCCAACGTGATCCAAGAACTACATCGTTGTCACTTAGCGCATCCAGAATCTTAGTTAGATCAACTGGTCGATGGGATCCGTCTGCATCCATTTCAACGACGACTTCAAAGCCCTGTGTTTTCGCCCAAGAGAACGCATCGAGATAGGCAGCGCCCAAACCAGCTTTTTGCTTGCGATGCAAAACGTGTACAGATCTATCAATGGAACTAAGAGTGTTAGCCACTTCCCCAGTGCCATCTGGCGAGTTATCGTCAGCAATCAGAATATGAACATCTGGTTCGGCATCTCTGATGCCTGCAACAATTACTGGCAGACTTTCGAGCTCGTTATATGTCGGAACGATCACTAAGACTTTACCGAGATCGCGAATCGCCACTTTATAAGAATAAGGCAGAGCGCTATCCTTATGAACCTCACGGTCTGTTAACGCGTTTTACGAATCCAGCTGTGACGGGTCGATATCAACAGGGTAACCAGACTTGTTATCAACATCCAATGTGGATATTTCGTGCTTTGGGTTTTTTCAGTTATCAATGGTGCTGCACCTGTAACAATCTCGGATCTGAACTTCTTTGTCTGCTGCGAAACTGAGCCATCGTTTTGAATGAGGCCCGAGATTCCTGACGTACTTGCCACTAGAAATGCCCGCTGTGTCTCGATGGCTCGGAATCTAGTTATTGCAAACTGTTGTTCGGGCTGCCCAGTGTTGCCATATGTCGCATTGTTAGTCTGAACCACAACTACTTGCGCACCAGCATTAATTGTTTGGTAGATGTGATTTGCAAAAGCAACTTCGAAACAAATGACATCGCCAACTTGCTTATCTGCAATGTTGAATACTCCAGGTTCAGTCCCTGGCAAGAAATCATTTGGTATTTGATCAAAGCGAGTAATCCACTTTGCCAAAACCTCGCGAAGCGGAATGTACTCGCCAAACGGCACTAGATGGTTTTTGGAATAAATTTGGCCTGGTCCAGATTCTGTCCACAAGATTCCTGAGTTAGTTGGCCCACTCCCACCCGAATATGCGTCATATCCAATCCAAGTAGTTGCGCCGATCAGGATTGGAATGTCACTATCGGTGAATAGGCTATTGATTTCATCTGCAGCAATACCTGGTACCAATGGATCAATGTCAGTGCTACTTTCTGGCCAAACAATGAGATCTGGTACGAGCGAAGCTCCCGAATCGATCTCCGACAGCAATTTCTTGGTAGTTGAAATGTGATTTTCTAAGACCGCAGCTCGTTGGACACTGAGCTCGTTACCTATTCGGGGTACATTCCCTTGAATCGCCGAGAATGTAATCGTTTCATTGGAAGGCATAATGTCGACACTGCGGGCGGTCAATAGACACACCACAACTATCAGGACAGAGGTCAAGCTCCGGTGCCTAATGAGTTTGATAAGTGCCGCAGCACACACAACCACTGCCCCGCTAACGATGGCCTGTCCACCCAGTGTCGCAAGATTAACTAGCGGTCCATCTAACTGACTAAACGCCAGTAGACCCCAGGGAAAACCGCCCCACGGAACATTGCTACGGATTGCCTCCAAGATGATTACCATCGCAGCAGGTTGTACGTAAAACCACTTCGACTTTGAGTCAATCGGCAGGATCGCAAACAGTAACCAAGGTAGCGTGCACAGCAGTGCCAGACCGACCCACGCATCGTTGCCTAGAACGCTCACCCATCGCACATGGAATGCGAAAAATGTTAACGCAAATAAGCCCGCTAGCTTTAACCGAGTAACACGAGCCTGAGAATCTAACGTTGTAAGCAGAACCGCGATTCCTAGTATTGCAGCCCACCAATGGTTTGGATAAAACGACCACGCAACAATTGCGCCAGCAGCTATCGAGAAGATTGAGCGCATGTTTACTAAAGAACTACCAGATCACGTGTGGTGTTGTTTGCGCTGCGAATCCCATCTGGCGCACAAGTCACTATGTCTTCGATTCTGGCTCCATATTTCCCAGCAAAGTAAAAGCCAGGCTCAATGGAAAACGCGTGGCCTGAAACGAGTAATGACTTGTTTCCAGCCACTATGTATGGCTCTTCATGGGTTTCCATTCCGATTCCATGTCCGGTGCGATGAATGAATTGTTCACCTAAGCCAGCTGCGGTTAAAACTTTTCTGGCTGCCGCATCCACGGATTCGCAAGATACCCCGGGACGAGCATGCATTCGAGCTGCTTCTTGAGCGGCCAGCAAAACTTGGTAATACTCTAGGTATTCACTTGACGGTTGGCCACATACATACATGCGGGTGCAGTCGCTGCAGTAACCACTTGGCATGGTGCCGCCGATGTCTACAACCACTGGCTCCCCAGACTGGATCACACGATCAGACAACTCATGATGCGGACTTGCTCCATTAGGGCCACTTGCAACAATTACAAAATCAACTGTGACATGTCCGGCAGCAAGAATTGCCTCTGCTATGTCTTTGCCAACTTCACGTTCAGTGCGACCTGGGCGTAGCCATTTGTGCATGTTTGAATGCACTTCGTCTATGGCCGCTCCAGCTTCATGCAAGAAAACAACCTCTTCAGCAGTTTTGACCTCACGAATGTCAGAAAGCAACTTGCCAGCAAGTTCGACATTCCTTCCAGAGGCATCTTGCAATCCAAAAGCCTTTTCAACCCACATCAGATTGTTTACCAAAGGCCGTTGCGCAGACCCAATAGCGGAAAGCAAAAGTGCATAAGGATCTTGGGTCTCCTGCCAGTCCAGAAGTTCTATGCCAATCTCGGGAACACCATGTGCCATAGCCGAAGGCTTCTCGAGCGTCGGCACAATCATCCAAGCTTGGCCATCACTGCGCACTGCCAGGCAAGTAAGCCGTTCTAGTGGTAACGCGTCGTATCCTGTTAAGTACCTCAGGTCCGCGCCAGGTGTCACGAAGATGAAATCATGGTCAGTCGTAGCCAACCGTGAGGCGACACTTGCGATTCGGTCTTTATGCATGCTGGACATAAGGCTAGGCTACCGAATCGATATTCAAAGTCTTCAAGAAACGTTTAACCTGTCGGTCAATCCCCCAAGCATCGGTTAATTCCTGCAGACTATGAGAATCCTTTACTCGCGCAGGACACTCCAAACTCTTTGGAAGTTTGGCAGTGGCCTTGACTCGCACAACTTTTCCTGCGGCTTTCATGTAGGACTGGCTCTCAAGCAGGTTTCGTCTGACTGCGGGAGCTAATTGGATACTGTCGTCCTTCGCCGCGGCAATCAAGCCTGGTACATCTCTGAATTCAGTTATCAATTTTGCTGCAGTCTTCTCGCCAATCCCTTTGACACCCGGCAACCCATCAGAGGGATCACCACGCAACATCGAAAAATCTGCATACTGCCGACCTGAAATGCCGTAGCGATCGATTAGGTAGTTGTCGTCCACAACCTCCAAGTTCTTGACACCCTTAGTGATAGAGATAACACGAACATTGTCCTGATCATTCACGAGTTGAAATAGATCTCGGTCACCAGTTACAACATCGCATGCTTCGCTGGTCTTGCTAACTAAGGCTCCAAGTACATCATCTGCCTCGTGGCCAATCTGGCCAATGCGAGGTAATCCGATGGCATCCAAGATCAGTGAGATGGCATTGATTTGTGGTGACAGTGCATCAGGAATAACTTCAAAGGCAGCATCTAGTTGATCGGATGATTCCTCATCAACTCTGTGGAGTTTGTAGCTTGGTAATAGATCAACTCGCCACTGTGGTCGCCAATCATCATCCCAGGCGAAAACAACTTGCCTAGGAGGAAACTGTTTGGCTATTGCGCTAACCATGTCTAGGAAACCCCTTACTGCTCCTGATGGAGTTCCATCTGGAGCAGTAATGCTCTCTGGCACTGCGAAGAACGCCCGATAGTAAAGCGTTGCCGTATCGAAATACAGATTTCGTAGCGTAGGCATGGATTCTGACGCAATCTTTACCATGCAACAATTCCCCGGTTGATCAGATCACTAGAGGCACGCGCTGCGTTAGCCAATTTCGGATCTTCACTTGCCAAGGAAATCTGCCCAAGGAGGTCGATAACTTGTTTGCTCCACCGAACAAAGTCACCAGCCTGCAAATCCGAACTTTTCAGCACGCGCGCGATTGACTGCCCTCGCGCCCACTTGAGAGTCAGCCACACGAACCCAGGGTCCATGTCACGCAAGCTATCCATGCGATGTTGAGTCTCAATTTCTTTCAATTCGCCCCACTTGTAAACCATCTCAGTAAGTGCGATACCGAGTGCGCCGTCTGGAATGTTTTGGGTGTCGCGGTCATCATCCCGCCTGGATTCATAGACCAGTGTGCTTACTGCGCTAGCCATCTGCTCTGGAGTTAGGTCATTCCAAACCCCACTACGCAGGCATTCGGCGGCAAGTAAATCTAATTCGCAGTAAATCCGACCTAGAATTGCACCAGCATCAGTGACTATGTGATTAGAGTCCTGTTTTTCCAAGTACTTAAGTTCAGTAAGTACAGCACAAATTTGATCAAATTCCTTCGCAATAGAACTCGTACGTGAGGCTACGCGGGATTCAAGTTTCTCGATGTCGCGACGAGTTGAATAGATTCGTTCGTGCCATCGCACGTGTTCTTCACGATCACTACAACCATGACAGACGTGAGCTCGAATGGCTTTTCGAAGCCGAGATATCTCGATATCGGCTTTGGATTCAGATTGCTCGGTACGTTGAGCACGTGGCGCACCTCGTGAAACGTCAGCGATCTGATCAGCCAACCAATTTCGCGTTTTAGGCGATCGGGAATCAAAAGTTGCAGGTATCCGGATTCGGCCGATAACTCTGCCTTGATCCCCCACGTCGGTGTAGCCGATTCGCTTTACAACTCGCGATTGGGACATCACGCGAGGGCGCGGGTCATCTGAATCTCTGGCTTCATCGAGCACTACATATGGTATGCTGGATCTGCGATCGGAGTCGACCACAATTACGTCACCGCGTTCGATCTCATTAAGAAAATTAGTTGCATTGTGTCGCCGTTCGCGCACACCATCTCGCTTGGTGTCTTTCTCCAGCTCCGAGAGTTGCCTGCGCAATGTCATGTAGCTCGAGAAATCCCCTAGGTGACATTCCATAGCTTCTTGGTAACCATCAATTGCAGATTCGTTTCTGCGCATCTGTGTTGCTAGACCCACAACTGATTTGTCTGCCTGAAATTGTGCGAAAGAAGACTCAAGTAACTCTCTAGCCCGATGCGTGCCAAACTTCCCAATCAAATTGATCGCCATGTTGTACGACGGCTTAAAGCTGGATTTAAGCGGATAAGTTCTAGTGCTTGCCAAACCCGCAAGCGAGTCAGGGTCCAACTCATTGTGCCAAACCACAATCGCATGCCCTTGGGTATCGATTCCTCTGCGACCTGCGCGTCCAGCTAGCTGGGTGTACTCACCTGCAGTTACTGGGGCGTGTACAGATCCGTTCCACTTAGTTAACTTCTCAAGAACCACGCTTCGAGCCGGCATGTTGATGCCAAGTGCCAATGTCTCAGTAGCGAATACAACCTTTACTAAGCCTTCTTGGAAAAGCTGCTCAACAACAATCTTGAAGGCTGGGAGCAACCCAGCATGATGGGCGGCAATTCCTTTTTCGAGTCCTTCGCACCATGAAGCGAATCCCAGAACACGCAACTCCTCTGAACTAGCGTCCGGGAAATGCGCGTCAACGACTCCTCGGATCAGTAACTGCTCTTCAGGTGTCGTTACCGATAGCCCACCAGCCAGACACTGCGAAACCGCATCATCACAGGCCGCCCGTGAAAATATGAAGGTAATGCTTGGCAACAAACCTGCGCGATCTAGCTCTTCAATTACTTCAACGCGCGAAGGTGTGTACCTGCTTCTGAAGCGGTTACCTCTACCGTAACCATGTCGAGATTGTTGCCTATCATTTCGCGCAATTCGTTGTAGTTCAGGACTGACTTTTGTCCTAGCTTTGTCAACAAAAAGATCATGCAATTCATCGCCCACCATTACGTGTTGGTGCAGCGGGATTGGCCTGTGCTCTTCAACGATAACTTCGGTTTTGCCTCTGACAGTTCGTAACCAATCACCAAACTCTTCGGCGTTGCTAACCGTCGCAGAAAGCGCTACTACTGAAACGGATTCTGACAAGTGAATGATGACTTCTTCCCAAACTGCGCCCCGAGATCGATCAGCTAAATAGTGAACCTCATCCATGACAACGTGACTTAAACCACGCAATCCTGTTGAGCCTTCATAAAGCATGTTTCGCAGGACTTCGGTTGTCATTACAACGATTGGAGCATCGCCGTTAATTGAACTGTCACCAGTGAGAAGTCCGACATTCTCGGCACCGTAAAAATCAACGAATTCATTGAACTTTTGATTTGAAAGTGCCTTAATTGGTGTGGTGTAAAAACATCGAGTCTGCTTCGACAGCGCGGTGTAAACCGCAAACTGGCCAACAACTGTTTTACCGGCACTTGTTGGTGCTGCTACTAAGACTCCGGATCCTGCATCAATCGCACGGCAAGCCTGCAATTGGAAGTCATCGAGTACAAAACTGAGTGACTCTTGAAAGGACCCGAGTAAACCCTGCGTGTCTTTGTTTCGAGATTTTGCCGCCGCGTACTTTTGGGCCGGCGACTGCGTCATAACTCAAGATTAAGCCGTGACGACAGGTTCTGCCTGCCACACACGCATGGCTCCAGGATGGATCGTGATAACAGCAGGTCCGTTTCCGATTCTTTCGCCATCAGCATAGACCGGGAAACTCTCACCGCTAATTTGAATTCTTTGGGTTGAACTCTGGGTCACCTGTTTGTGCTTGGTGTGGCCACCCCAGAAAACTTTGGGCAAAACTCGAACTAACAGGCGCCGTGAAATTCGGTCAACAAAAGTTACTTCAAAGACTTGATCATATGCATTTGCTGTCGGACACATTCGCAGGCCTCCGCCATACGACCTGGTATTCCCCACGGCAATTAATGTGAATTCATCAGTGCGGTGCGCTTCATCGTCCACGGCCACCTGCAGTTGCCAGGACCTCAATTTGGTCAGTTCTACGGTCAATGCAGCCAGGTACTTAAGGGTTCCTGCTGGACCGCGGTAGGTATTTGCGCGTTCGTTGACTTGGGCATCAAAACCGCACGAGGCTATGCCTGCAAACCGAAATACTGAACCGTCACTCAATTCAATCGTTCCCATGTCCATGTTGACTGGCGCACAGTTGCGAATAACTGCAAGAGCTTGCTCAGGTTTGGTTACTGCTAGGTAGTGGGCAAAGTCATTCCCAGTACCCATCGGAATCACTGCAAGCGGTATGTCCAAACTGGGAAGCGCATTGAGAGCCAAATGAAGTGTGCCATCACCACCGCAAACCACCACGGTTAGTTCAGAGTTCTGCAACAAAAGTTCAGAGATCTCGTCCCTTAGAGATGAAACAGTTGAGCCGTTAAGAATAATCGGACTCAAGTCACTGAGCTCCAACAACACTTTGTTTAGCTTCGACTTTCCTATCAATGTTGGTTTAACAATCAGGGCAAGCATTGATTTAACTCAATTCAGCAGCGCGCTCTCGGCGGCCATCATTCATCAATGCGATACCTACTGCAATAAAACTAAGCGCGATCATTGGTAATGCAACGAAGGTCATGGCCAGTGGATCACCATTAGGAGTTGCAACTGCACCAAAAACAAAACTTCCCAGAATCAACCACCGCCAGGAATCTCTAAGGCGATCGCCTGACAGTATGCCTGCAAAGTTCAGGGATACCAGAACCAAAGGCAGTAGGAAACCGATACCGAAGAACAATGTGAGATGCAAGAAGAAGCTTAAGTAACTCTCGACACTAGTTACGTTTTCCACATCAGCAGGTGTGAACTCAAAAAGAATGTCCAACATTCGAGGCATAACGAAATAGGCAAGCAATACGCCGCAGGAAAACAATGGAACCGCAATGGCTGTAAAGAGGTATGCCCACTTGCGTTCACTTCGCTTTAGCCCAGGCGAGATAAATCTCCAAAGTTGATAGATCCAAATCGGACTAGAAATAACAAACGCTGCAGCTAATGAGACTTTAAGTTGAAGTGAGAACCCACTGGTAACACCAGTCAGCGCAAGTACCGCTGTAGATCCGAGGCCCTGCACGCTGTCATAGGGAGCACGGATGAATGCAAAAATCACTGAAAACTGATTCCACACAGCAACAGTGCATAAAATTAGGGCCAGAGAGCTGCGTACTAGGCGCTTTCGCAACTCCCGAAAATGCTCAGCGAGGGTCATCGCACCTAACTTTGACTCCTCAGTAGTTGCCTGTGCCATAACGGCTGTTAACCCTTATCGGAGTCTTTAGATTCCGTAGTCTTGTCAGAATCCATCTCAGACTTAAATGCCTTAATCGACTTACCAACGCTTTTTGCCGCATCTGGCAGTCTGCGAGCACCAAAAAGAACTATGACTAGCAGCAACAAAATGATTGCAGCTGGTGAATCAAACAGAGCTCTCATGTGGCCTCCTTTAGGCGCGATACCTAACGGTATCGCATTGATTCCTAGCCTACTTAACTAGTTCGATTCCCAAGCGCTCGCGCGCGCGACCAGAGCGTCTATTAGATCTGGCGGTCGCACGGCCTTAACTCGGCCGCCTGAGGCCAAGATCATGGAAACTAACCAATCGCGGGAATACACCTTCAACTCCACTTCGACGGCGTGCCACATGTATTCCTTGAAACTAACAATATCCACTTGGTCTAGTTGTCCGTAATAGGCCTTATCGAGCTCAATGGCAGCGAGGTATTCACGTTTGGCTTCGATCGGCTCGTCGCTCTCCGGAATGTTGATCGAGTCTGTACCCAAACTTGCATCTAAAATTCGGTCCAACCTGAAACTGCGCCATGCCTGGGAATTTCGACACCAAGCTTTTAGATACACAAAGTCGTCTTGCAAATATGTGGACACAGGATCGACAGTCCGCGTCGAGACATCGTCCTTGGTCACCCCGGCGTAGGTAATGACTATGGATTGTTTCAAAGAAATTCCCTCGTCAACCACTGCCCGCACCCCTTGCGCAACTGGCGCTGGCACAACATTGATGGGACTGTCTATGTTGGGAAGTGCCTTTTGAATCTTGTTAATGAGCCCAGAAACAATCTCAGCGTCAACCAATTGTGGGAACTGTTCCAAGTAATGCAATCCGCCAAGCAGTGTGGCTGCTTCAAATTCCGAGAGTTTAACTGGTCGATCGAGTGCCTTGGCGTCTGTTACGAAGATCGAATCAGAATCTTCAAAATCGATGTCGACTAGACCACCCCCTGCCTGAGACGGTCCTGTCACAACTAGTTGACTAATAAGTTCCAAAGCATGTTTTTCAGTAACTTCGAATTGTGCTGCTACTTCGCGTAGTGAGGCGCCATTGTTTGCAACTAGCCAGGGCAACAGTCTTATTAGCAGCTCGAGATCATTTGCCATGATTATGCACCGACAAAGTTGTGGAAACTATCCGATTGACGGAGTTGTTAAGTGACTCTGGTGACTTAACTTTAGTGACATCACAAGCGCTGGCAATTAGACCCACGAGTTGTGACTCATGGTGGTACGGAACAGTCAGTTCATCCCACTCCTCGCCTACTTCACACTCTGTGGCAAGAACGCGAAGTGATGCAGCCCTCCCGGGACGCACTAAGACTTTGGCAACCGTGACCTCGTTGCTTGAACTCTCCCAGTCGGCTGTGATTGACAATGGATCGAAACCAAGCGGCATTGGCTCGAGAACATCGTGCTTGGTCTCCACTAAATCCCCAACCATTCGGTCAGTTCGAAACGATCGCACCTCACCTTTGTCCTGATCAAAGCCGATTAAATACCAATGTCCGGAGTGAAGAAGTGCACGCCAAGGATCTACGGTTCTTCGAATCACTTCAGATTGACTCAGGCCTACATAGTCGAAAGTTACTGTCTTGTCATTGGCGATGGCAGTCAAAATCTCAGCGATGTGCCTGCGCCCCTTAGCAAGTGAGACTGGCACAGAGAATTCTGTAGATTGCTCACGGGCATCAACGCTTGAAACTGCTTGTCTTGCAGCGTTACTCAGTTGCGCACTTTGCCATGCGCTTGCCGCCAAACTTAGATATGCACGCTCCTGCGTGGTTAACGAAATCTCCGGCATCAGCCAATCAAAGCGATCGATTCGATATCCCAACACATCATCGTGAAACAAGTCGACGGGCTTGGTCTCAACCGGTATTGCTAACTCTCGTAACGCAGCTTTGTCTCGCTCAAACATTCTTTCGAACGCTTCATTAGATTCGCCATAGCCAGGTACTCGGTCTCGAATCTGTTCTCGAGTCAAAGGGACCTTGGAATTCAACAACACAAAGAGCAAGTTGAGCATTCGCTCAGTGCGTGCTCTTGACATGACTTAGGAAACAGCTAAGAGATCAATAATGAAGACAAGAGTCTTCCCAGAGAGCTTATGGCCGCTGCCTGCAGCGCCGTACGCCATTTCTGGTGGGATCGTTAGCTTGCGACGCCCGCCAACTTTCATGCCAGGAATGCCCTCTTGCCAACCTGCGATTAGTCCCCGAAGCGGGAACTCGATGGATTCACCACGATCCCAGGAAGAGTCAAATTGCTCTCCAGTTTCATACTCAACGCCTGCATAGTGGACAGTGACTTTCTGGCCTGGGCCTGCTTCAACACCATCGCCAACGGTTATGTCTTCAATAACTAATTCGGTAGGTGCTGGACCTTCTGGAAAATCAAACTCTGGGGGTTGCATGGAAACCTCTATCTATTAACTATTCGAAACTTACTAGGTCAACAACAAAGATTAGAGTCTCTCCAGCTTCGATGCCACTTCCTGGAGGCGGGTTATCGCCGTATCCAAGTTCAGCTGGAATCACTAGTAATCGTCGCCCTCCAACTTGCATACCAACTAGTCCTTCTTGCCATCCCAAGATAACTCCAGCTAGCGGGAAAGTCGTAGGTTCGCCGCGCACCCACGAGGCATCAAACATCTCTCCAGTTGCGGCTCCGTAGCCTACATAATCTGCAGTTACTGTGGCACCTGCAGGTACTAAATCGCCTGAGCCGACGATGATGTCAGTTACTTGAAGTTCCGTTGCTGGAGATCCTGGTGTAATCTCAACGACTGGCTGGGAGCCATAGTCGCCAGACACTTGCACGCTTACAACACCGGAATCTGCTGACTCGGTTGGAGCGCTCTCTTCTGAGGAAGAACAACCCGTCAAGACGAGTAAAGCGGAAATAGCTAGAACTGAGGATCGCTTAAACATGACTCAATCCTATAATCAAGAATTGACGGGCTCCTGCATAGAGTCGATAAGTTTCTGTACGCGTTCATCCACATTGGCAAATGGATCTTTACACAACACAGTGCGCTGGGATTGATCATTCATCTTTAAGTGAACCCAATCTACGCTGATGTCCTTGCCAGCATTTTGAGCAGCTGCGATGAAGTCGCCCCGTAATTTTGCCCGTGTTGTTTGTGGTGGAGATGTCTGAGCCGCCATAATCTCTGTGTCAGTGGTGAGACGGTTAGCGCGACCATTCTTCTGAAGCAGATAAAACAGTCCACGACTCTGAGTTATGTCGTGATACATCAGGTCTAGCTGTGCGATTCGAGGCGAGTCCAATTCCAGTCCATTCTTGGCCTGGTATGAATCGAGTAGTTGCTTTTTGATCGCCCAATCAATGTCGCTTGAAATCAATGCATGGTTACCTGTTTCAACTGCAGTTAGAGTTCGTTCCCAAAGTTCAAGGGCGATGTGATGCTCGCGCGTCATGTTCATGTCGCCAGTTGCCACATAAGTCTTGACCATCTCAAGGTAGGCCCATTGCATTTCGAGTGCTGTCATGGTCGTGCCAGAGTTGAGTGTGACAGTTGCCAATCCTGTGATGTCGTGTGAGACATCTCGAATTGCACGAATTGGATTATCTAACGTGAAATCCTTATTTAGATTTCCAGTTTCAAGAAGGCGAAGCACGAAATCCATTGAAACAACCTTGAGCAACGTAGTCATTTCAGACATGTTGGAGTCGCCGACTATGACATGTAAACGTCGAAATGCTTCAGAATCAGCGTGCGGTTCATCTCTTGTGTTAATGATTGGTCGAGATCTCGTTGTCGCGCTAGAGACACCTTCCCACATGTGATCTGCCCGCTGCGAGAGTGAATAGATAGTGCCTCTAGGTGTCGTTAAAACTTTGCCTGCACCACAAATCAACTGTCGAGTAATCAGGAACGGCAGCAACGCTTCAATTTGTTCCAGATAGTCTTGTCGACGTTTGATCAGAAAGTTCTCGTGACATCCATAAGAATTACCACCAGAATCTGTGTTGTTCTTGAATAAGTAAATCTCACCTTCAATGTCTTCTTCAAGTAATCGTTCCTGCGCATCGATAATCAATTCCGCAAGAATTCGTTCACCAGCTTTGTCTTGAACAATCAGGTCATGAAAATCGTCACACTCGGCAGTGGCGTATTCCGGATGGCTGCCAACGTCAAGGTAGAGACGCGCGCCATTCGTTAAGAACACATTTGAGCTTCTGCCCCACGACACGACCCTTTTGAACAAGTACCTAGCAACTTCATCTGGCGTTAGTCGTCTTTGCCCATGAAATGTGCAGGTTACGCCGAACTCGGTTTCAATTCCGAAAATTCGTTTGTCAAGTCTGCCTGATGACACTTACTGGCCACCCTTTTGCACGAAACCCTTAACAAACTCCTCGGCATTCTCTTCTAGTACCAAGTCGATTGCATCAAGCAAATCCGTTACGTCTAGATCTGAACTTGAGGCTGACGGTAGCGGAGTGAAGTCATTTGACTGATCCCGATCAGAGTTACCCTTTGCAAACTCGCGCTCGCTCATTTCGAACCCCATCTCATTGAAGTCTGTGCCCTTGTGGACCCAAGACTATTCCAGTGATTCAAACTTTATGCCAAGACATGTTCAGGCTTTAGGTTGGCCAACAAATCGCCAGCCAATTGTGAGCGTTCAAACAAATCTAAAGCCGCCGCTTGGGTACCACCTAGAGCGTCCGGGGTAGAAATTCGCTTCAGCGGAATGTCGGGCCCTAAATCTAGAATCACGGAATCCCAGGATGCTGCGGCTACTTGATCAACGAACTTGGACATACAGGTTCCCCTGAAGTATGCCCTGGTATCGGTCGGAGGGTTAGCAACTGCCATGGCAACTTGCTCCTCGGTAAACATCAAATCCATCTTGCCTTTTTGCTGCAAAACTCTAGCTAGGCCCTTATCTGGTCGTAAATCCGCAAACTGGATGTCGATGGCGGCTAAACGAGAGTCATTCCAAAGCAACTTGTCGCGATTTCGGTAACCATTTAGTACCGAGAGTTTGGTGATCCAATCCACTTCGCCAACAAGGGACATGGGATTGTGTTCGAGTGCATCAAGAATCCGCCCCCAATTGCTTACAACGTCGTGTGCCATCTCATCTGACTCGCCCGATTCGGCCAAGAATCTGACAGCACTTTGTTGATAGTGCCTCTGAATGTCCAAGGCAGACTTCTCGGAACCATCCCGCAGTCGCTGTTTTGTTTCGAACTTGTAGTCGTGACTAACTAGATGCATCGATGTCACAGCATCGTAAAGTTCAAAGTCGACTTCCAGAAATTGGGCTTCAATCATGCTAAGCACGATTGCAGTTGTTCCCATTTTTAAGTAGTTAATCCGTTGCGACATGTTGGCATCGCCAATAATTACATGCAGTCGACGGAACAGGTCTGGATCCGCGTGTGGCTCGTCTCTGGTGTTAATGATTGGACGACGCAAGGTTGTCTCTAAGCCAACCTCAGCCTCGAAGAAGTCTGCACGCTGACTGATTTGAAAACCTGGTTCTAGGTTCTCCTGCCCTAAACCAACTCGACCCGCGCCGGCGAATACACATCTCGTTACGAAGAAAGGCGTGAGGAACTTTATAAGGTCAGTAAACGGCACGTGTCTAAGAACTTGATAGTTCTCGTGCGTTCCGTAGCTAACACCCTTACCGTCTGTGTTGTTTTTGTAGACCGTAATTAGATCACCCGTTAAAGTGCTGGCAAGCCTGGCACTGCGTTCAATGATGCGGTCCCCGGCACAATCCCAAAGAGCAGCATCGTATGGATTGGTTACCTCAGGCGAAGCATATTCAGGGTGTGCGTGATCGACGTAATACCGAGCGCCATTTGGCAAGACCAAGTTTGCTAACCCATAATCATCATCGGTTAATTGACTAGGATCTGCATCCGCCCGACTCATGTCAAACCCACGGGCATCACGCAATGGTGACTCAACGTCATAATCCCATCGCATTCGACGAATCCGATTGGGCATAACCTCGTTGCCATAGGCATTAACTACTTGGCTCGACAGCAACATGGGATTTGCCCCTGAGTCCGCAGGATTCGAAATGCCAAACTCTGACTCGATACCCATTACTCGGCGAACTGACATGACTACCTTTATGCGAATGGGTTAGGTGACAGCGAAGTGTCGATGCTACGTCCGGATTCGTCACCCTTCTTGCCGTGAATCAAAGTGCGCATAAACACGATGCGATCACCCTTCTTGCCTGAGATTCGGGACCAGTCATCTGGGTTAGTTGTATTCGGAAGATCTTCGTTCTCATGAAATTCATCCAGACAAGCTTGAAGCAAGTGCTCGATGGTTATTCCTTTTTCACCGACGGTCAAAAATGACTTAATTGCTGCCTTCTTAGCTCTGCTGACGATGTTTTCGATCATTGCACCAGAACTGAAATCCTTGAAGTATAGAACTTCCTTATCGCCGTTGGCGTAGGTAACTTCAAGGAACTCATTGTTTGGAGTCGTTGCATACATCTCCTCAACTACGCGCTGGATCATCGCAGCTGCGGTTGCTTGCGGGTCATTGCCGTACTCAGCCAAGTCCACTTTGCTCAGTGGCAATTCAGTTGTTAAGTACTTTGCAAAAATGTCGATGGCAGCCTGTGCGTCCGGACGCTCGATCTTGATCTTTACATCCAAACGACCCGGTCGAAGAATTGCTGGATCAATCATGTCTTCACGGTTCGACGCACCAATTACGATTACATTTTCCAAACTCTCAACACCGTCAATCTCAGAAAGCAACTGCGGCACAATAGTGTTCTCAACGTCGCTGGAAACACCACTGCCACGAGTTCGGAATAGTGAATCCATTTCATCAAAGAACACAATGACCGGTGTTCCTTCGCTGGCTTTCTCTCTAGCACGTTGGAAGATGATTCGAATCTGACGTTCAGTTTCTCCAACGAACTTGTTTAGTAGTTCAGGGCCCTTGATGTTGAGGAAGTAGCTTCGGCCTTCACCAACACCAGAAATCTCAGATACTTTCTTGGCCAGTGAATTAGCAACTGCCTTTGCAATTAAAGTTTTGCCACATCCTGGCGGCCCGTAAAGCAAGATTCCTTTTGGCGGTTTTAGTTCATACTCCTTGAAAAGCTCTGGATGTAGAAATGGCAGTTCTACTGCATCTCTAATGGTGTTGATCTGATCGCGTAAACCACCGATGTCTTCATAGTTGATGTCTGGCACTTCCTCTAGAACCAAATCTTCAACTTCAGATTTGGCAATTCGTTCAAATGCATATCCAGCCTTCATGTCAGCCAAAAGGCTGTCACCAGATCGAAGTGGAATGTCTCGCAATGGAGCTGCTAGATGAATAACACGTTCTTCGTCACTGCGACCTGAAACAATTGCGCGCAGACCATCCTCGAGAATTTCTTGAAACACTACGATTTCGCCTTGATCGTCAAAAGATCCGGCAACAACAACATTCATTGACTCATTGAGAATGACTTCTTGGCCTGGGCGTAACGTCTCTCGATCAACTTCGGGTGCCATAGCAACCCGCATTTTTCGTCCGTTGATTGTGACGTCTACTAGCTCATCTGCGGCTGGCCCTAAATAGATTGCGTACCCGTTAGGTGGAGCACTTAAGCGATCTACTTCTTCCTTAAGGCCAATAATCTGTTCGCGGGCCTCGCGAAGGGTGGCTGTGAGTTTTGTATTTGACTCTGACAGATCGTCAATTCGCGAGTTAAGTGCTCGCAACTGCTCCGCGCTGGTTGCCTCAGTCATCAGTTGCCTCCTCGCTCATACTCGCTGGTGTGCTTAAGATCTCTTCAGCAACAGTATCCAACCCGCCTTTCGTTGGGCGAATTCGGCGAGCCGGAAGCAAAACTCCCGGCGCTAGGCGTCTAGCAGTAACTAAAAATCCAGTATGACCCTGCATTCGGTGATTGGGCCTAACCGCTAGCCCTTCGAGGTGCCATGGTCGAGCAATGAGTTCTTGACCTTCAGGATTTGTCCAACGTTTATCAAGTCGCAAATCCTCGACAAATCTGGACATCTGGGTAGTGGTCGCTACGTAGGCAATCACTACACCTCCAGGTCGCAGTACATGAGCGATGGCATCAACACACTCCCAAGGAGCCAGCATGTCAAGAACTATTCGATCAACACTGGCAGAAGGCAAAGCGGTGACTTGATCTTGCAGATCACCGAGAGTAACTTGCCAGTTTGTTGGCTCTGCTCCGAAAAAGTTTGTGACGTTCTTCCTTGCAATCTTTGCAAAGTCCTCGCGACGCTCAAAGCTGTACAGATATCCCTGCTCGCCTATTGCTCGCAATAGCGAGCAGGAAAGAGCCCCAGAACCTACTCCAGCTTCAACAACTACGCATCCTGGATAAATATCGGCAAGCCCGACTATTGCAGCAGCATCTTTGGGATAAACCACAGCAGCCCCACGAGGCATACTCAAGACGAAATCAAGCAACAGCGGGCGCAGGGCCAAGTAGATCATGTTCCCAGTAGATGCAACCGTTGAACCTTCACTCAGTCCGATTAAGTCGTCGTGCTTGATGGCGCCATGATTGGTGTGAAATTCACGACCTGGTTCCAGCACAATAGTGTGCTTTCGGGCTTTCGTGTCAGTTAATTGAACCCGATCGCCGGCTACAAACTCTGCGGCTTTGGCGGTGCTGACAATGTTTACGGATTCCATTCAACCATTCTTTCAGTGTTTCCCAATCTCGCTGAACCGGTCACTACCTAGGGACCTAAACTAGAAGCATTCACTAGAAATGGGGTGTTGTGCTTGGAACTGGATCAAACCTTCCCAAGAAACACCACCATTGTCATAGCCGCGTTCGGTGGCTGGAATGACGCTGGGCAATCTGCCACTGATGCACTAGAGCACCTGTTAGATGTTTGGCATTCCGAAGAGATCATTGATCTGCCTGGCGATGAATTCTATGACTATCAGTTCAATCGACCAGAAGTCAGCATTGGTCTTTCGGGCGATCGGGAAATTGCATGGCCAGGAACAACAATATTCAGAGCCTCTTCAGATGCTTTACCAGACACCAAGATCTTTTTAGTACATGGTGTTGAACCCAGCATGCGGTGGAAGCAGTTTTGCTCAGAGATCTTGTCGCACATCGAGAAAGGCGAAAGCACTGTGCTGGTTACGCTGGGTGCTCTTCTTGCCGACGTTGCACACACCAGACCAATCCCTGTTAGTGGAACTACCTCCAACAAACGTCTCCAAGTAATTTCGGGTTTCGAATCATCGAAGTACGAAGGTCCAACTGGAATTTTGGGCATTTTGCAATCTGAATTCGAAGTACAAGGGATTCCAGCAGTGGCTTTGTGGGCTGCGATTCCGCATTACGTATCTGCTCCCCCTTGCCCGAAAGCCACGCTGGCACTGATTCGCGGATTAGAAGATCTTTTGGACATTGCGATACCAGTGGTTGAGCTTGTGGAAGAAGCCCGTGCCTGGCAACTTGGCGTAGACGAACTTTCGACAGACGATGAAGAGATTTTGGAGTACGTTCGCTCGCTAGAAGAAACTCAAGACACAGCAGAACTTCCGGAGGCCACTGGCGAGGCTATTGCGCGCGAATTCGAACGCTATTTACGTCGACGAGAGCCATAGAGCTCGATCTCCTCTCGTAGACTTGTCACATGCAGCCATGGCGAGAAGTTGAAGTCCCAAGGCTGGACATCTCGCCATCTGAATTTCGTATTTACGATTCGCAGTCCGTTTCACTAAAACCTCTTCCGACATCGGGTGAAGTGAAGTTGTACGTTTGTGGGATTACGCCATATGACGCCACTCACATGGGACATGCAGCCACTTACGTCGCATTCGATACTTTAAATAGATTTTGGCGTGCGATCGGCACAACAGTTGATTATGCACAAAACATCACTGACATTGACGATCCACTCCTAGAACGTGCCAAGCTGACCGGTCGGCCATGGCAAGACATCGCCATAGAACAGACGAACCTCTTTAAAACTGACATGGAAGCTCTTCGAGTTATTCCACCTAAGAATTATGTAGGTGTGGTCGAAACGATCAATTTGATCGAACAAAGCGCTGTGAAGCTCAAAGAGTTAGGCGTTGCGTACGAAGTCGACAACGATTTGTACTTCGACATGTCAAACACGGATTTGATCGGCGCAATCTGTCACCTATCCAATTCTGAAATGCTTGAAATTTTTGCCCAACGTGGCGGTGACCCGCAACGAATTGGAAAGCGAAATCCATTTGATGCTTTGCTTTGGCGTGCTCAATCTGGCGACGATCCATCTTGGCCGTCAATACTTGGACCTGGAAGGCCTGGTTGGCACATCGAATGCTCGGCGATTGCTACGCATTATCTTGGCTCTCAGATAACCGTTCAAGGCGGTGGCAGTGATCTCAAGTTCCCGCATCACGAGATGAGTGCCGCTCATGCCGAGTCGCTTACGAGTGCATCTCCATTTGCGCAAGCATATGTTCATGCTGGAATGGTTTCACTCAATGGCGAAAAGATGAGTAAGTCTTTGGGCAATTTAGTCTTTGTCTCAAAGCTACGATCATCTGGTATTGATCCGATGGCCATTCGGTTAGTAATTCTGTCCCACCATTACCAAAGTGACTGGGAATGGTTTGATTCTGAACTAAAGATTGCAGAAGAACGACTGCAGAATTGGCGTCGGGCCTTTACAGCGCAAGTTGGAGCGCCTAGTCCAGTTTTGGATGTTGTCGAAGCCCTAGGAAACGACCTGGACACTCCTGCTGCAATCGAGTTAGTTGATAAGTGGGTCAATGAAACCCTTTCGGGAACTGAAAGTGAACCGGTAGCCCCGGTGGCACTCTCCGTGGATGCATTGCTCGGCATCATCTAACATGCCTGATTCGAACCCTCCTGCCTTGAAGATGGAAAACATTAATGTCATTGGTCAAATGGTCAATGCCTCCAATTCGACACTCGTGGTCGAAAGTAACGGTAGACGCTATATCTACAAACCACGATCAGGTGAACGTCCACTGTGGGATTTTCCCGATCACACACTTCACCTTCGGGAACGAGCAGCGTACCTAACTAGTGAGCTACTGGGCTGGGATGTTGTTCCTGAGACAACTATCAACGAAGGTCCATATGGGATTGGTTCGTTTCAGGTATGGATAGACGCCGAGCCAACAACAGTTGACATCTTCGCGCCAAATCAAGTGCCCCAAGATTGGCTAACAATCATGAGTGGAATGGACGAAGATGGTGAACATGTCACCTTGGCGCATGAAGATTCGGAGAGATTGAAACAAATCGCAGTATTCGATGCGCTAGTTAATAACGCTGACCGTAAAGCTGGTCATCTATTAACCGATGGATCAGGCAAAACCTACGGCATTGACCACGGAGTGACATTTAATGAAGAGGACAAATTGCGAACGGTCTTGTGGGGATGGATCGGACAGGCCATCCCGACCTCTCTCTTGGCTGACCTGGCGATGTTTAAAACCAGAATCGCTGGCAGTGAACTAGAAGAACTGCTCAAAACTGCTGAGATATCAGCATTAAGTTCGCGACTTGATGAGTTGTTGACGCAGAGAGCACTTCCTAGTCCTAGCCCCCACTGGCCAGCAGTCCCCTGGCCAGTTTTCTAGTCGGACTCAACCTCGCCTTAAATACCCGTTCGCTCTAGGGCAAATGTGTCCCTGTTGATCCAGTGGCTCAGTGCAAAGTGGACACGGTGGCCGTCCTGCAGAAACCACTGCAACTGCCCGTGCGCAAAACGCGGTAGCAACTGGACCTGTTAAGCGAACCCGCAACACATCCGGTCCGAAATCTGAATCTTCTTCTAGATCAGGTACATCCTCAAAGTTTTCCGAGGTTGCGTGCGCTTCGATAACGACTTGCTGACTTTCGGTATTCCAACCTAAGGCAAGTGTTCCTACTCGAAATTCTTCTTGAATCGGGTTATCGAGTGGCTCTAGATCAGCTGGCCCGAAATACGCGATGTTTATACCTTCGGCTCTGGCGACTTGATCTAACAACTCAGTTAGTCGATCCGCCAGCAAGGCAACTTGCTGCTTCTCAAGGGATACACTGACGATTCTTTGGTCACTTCTAGCCTGTAGAAAGAAGGTGCGTTCGCCTGGCACACCAACTGTGCCTGTGATGAAGCGTTGCGGATTATCAAAAGTATGAATGATTCGAGCCACAGCTAGTCCTGCCCACTTTCGCCACCGAGCGTTGGAGTTTTCATTGCTTCGTCATTCAACTTTGTTAGCCATTCACTGCCTGTGTCATTCAGCTTCGAGACCGCCGAGCCGGTGTCGGAGTAGTGAACAACACTTACCGAAGCAGGCTCTATTAAGAGCGATTGGAACTTTCGAAGTGGTAACCCCATTGCATCAGCGCAAATTGCTTTGATGATGTCTCCGTGACTTACCGCTACCCAAACCACTTTGTCACCATGTTCGCTGGTGAGTTTGGCATCCCATTCGCGGGCAGCTGTACTAGCACGTTGTGACATGTCATTCATTGACTCGCCGTTTGGAAAAATCATCTCATCTGGACGCTGTTGGACTATTGGCCATAGCTCGTGAACTGCTAGTTCACTTAACTTGGCACCTTGCCAGTCGCCGTAATCACACTCCAGTAGTCGATCTTCTAAGTCAACCTCTAGGTTGTTGCTAAAAAGGATCTTCGCTGTTTCCTGCGTTCTTTCCAGCGGGCTGGAGATAACGCGGGCGATGTTCACGCCTTGCAACCGATCAGCGAGCGCTTTTGTAGACGTTCGACCAACTTCATCAAGAACCACACCTGGGGTACGACCAGCAAGCACGCCAGTGGCATTTGCGTCGGTACGCCCATGTCTGATCAGCAACAAAGTTCCCATGAGTACAGACTATTGGGAAAAGTTGGTTATCTAGGTGGCAGAAAGTACGCCGGTAGCGAGCAAGATCAGCAGCAGGGTTCCTAGCGATATTCGATAAATCACAAACGGCAGAAACGTCCGAGTCTGCAAGTACTTCATCAGGCTGGCAATTACGAAGTAACCGACGACAAAGGCAACGATGGTTGCCACGATGGTTGCTGGCCAATTGACGAACTCATCCGACGAAATGTCACCTGCAGTAAGGGCTGCAGAAGCAAATACCGCAGGTATTGCCAAGAGAAAAGAATATCGAGCGACAACATCTCGCTTGAATCCCATCGCTAAACCTGCCGTGATTGTCGCCCCACTTCTTGAAACGCCAGGTATCAACGCAAGAGCCTGACCAAGCCCAAACAAGATCGCAGTTTTGGCATTGAGATTTGATTCATTTTTCGTGTGTTTTGCATATCGGTCCGCAATACCTAACAGAACACCCATAAAGATAAGTGCTCCTGCAACTAGCCATAAATTTCGCGCGGTGGTTTCAATCGATGACTTAAATGCTAGTCCGGCCACACTAATTGGAATCGTGCCAACAATTACGTACCAACCCATTTTTGCATCCGCGTTAGAACGCATTTGAGTGTTGACGATGCTTGCAGACCAAGCTTTTAAAATGCGAACTATGTCTCTTCGAAAATAAATGACCACGGCCAGTTCAGTGCCAATTTGAGTTACAGCAGTAAATGCTGCGCCAGGATCAGGCCAACCTAGAAGTTTTGACACGACCAATGTGTGAGCAGTAGACGAAATTGGCAAAAACTCGGTCAACCCTTGTGAGATCCCCAGAACTATCGCCTGAAGCCATGACAGCTGGTCGCTCAAGGTAACTCCTAAAATTAAGATGACACACACGAGTTTTTAAAAGCAATCGGTAAATCAAACGCTAGCGTAAACCTATGGAACTGCGGTCATTGGGTAATAGCGGGTTGCTGGTGTCGCAGTATTCGCTGGGCACCATGACTTGGGGTCGAGACACTGACATCCATGAAGCTCGCGATCAATTCAACTTGTATTACGAAGCAGGCGGTCGCTTTATTGATACGGCTGATGTCTACAGCGACGGTGTCTCCGAGGAAATTGTTGGCGAGTTCTGCCGCGAGAAACCTGATGTTCTGATTTCAAGCAAAGCTGGCAATGTTCGTTCAAATCGACGCCGTGATGCCAGCCGGAGTCATTTATTGTCCGCTCTAGATGCATCACTTCGAAGATTGCGGCGGGCACACCTAGATGTGTGGCACGTTCACGCCTGGGATCCATACACGCCGCTGGAAGAAACCCTTAGCGCCGCAGCACATGCAATTGATTCTGGGAAAGTTCGGTATCTAGGAGTTTCCAACTATTCAGGCTGGCAATTAACCAGCGCAGCGCTTGGTTCTAAGTACCCGATCATCAGTGCTCAAATGGAGTACTCACTGCTACAGCGAGGCATCGAGCGTGAAGTTATTCCAGCTGCCGAAGACTTGGGTATCGGCGTTATGGCTTGGTCTCCCCTAGGTCGTGGCGTTTTGTCGGGAAAGTATCGGCATGGCACGCCAGCAGATTCGCGCGCTGCAACTTCACACTTTTCGGCATTTATCACTCCGTACTTAAATGAACGATCCAGAGCAATCGTTGATGCAACTTGCACTGCCGCAGAAGGGCTTGGTCTGACGCCAATCGATGTGGCTTTGACCTGGATCAGCGCCAGGCCACAGGTATCCAGCGCTGTGATCGGTGCTCGAACAGCTGCGCAGTTGCGTGTTGTTCTTAGCACGATTTCAGCACACCTACCTGATGAGATTCATGAGGCACTCGATGAGGTTTCCGCTATTGAGCGAGGCTACCCAGATCATGGATGGAATCAATGAGTTCGGTCTGGGAGTTCCGAGAAATATTCTTTCATCGGGACACCAAGCGCTCGGAGGTTAAGTCTTACTTGACCGCCATGGCAGAAGTTGATCGCTGGGAGTTAGAGCGGGTTCGTGTGTCGCAAGACGGTAGCCGATACGTTCGGTTGCGTCGAAAGATCTATCACTTACAACGAACTGCTTAGCCTCAACTAGAGACTGCGCACGAATCTATCCATAACTCTGGCCCCAAATTCCAAGCCACTGGTCGGCACTCGCTCATCAACTCCATGAAACATTGCACTGAAGTCTAGTTCGGGTGGCAAAAGCAATGGCAGGAAGCCGTAGCAAGTTATTCCGAGCGTGCTGAATGCCTTTGCATCCGTACCGCCACTTACCGTGTAAGGAACTGGTGTACCGAATGGATCCTCCGCGCGAATAGCTGCGCCCATCGCATCTATCAATGGGCCCTCAAACGGTGCCTCCAGTGCGATGCCGTTCACGACGTCCTCAAGCACTACACCAGGCGGGAGAAGATTCTCAATGTCCTTGATCAGTTCGTCTTCGTACCCTGGCAAGAACCTGCCATCGATCATTGCTTCTGCAGCGCCTGGAATTACATTGTGTTTGTAGCCGGCATTTAGCATGGTGGGATTTGCGGTGTTGGAAAGCGTTGCGCCAATGATTCTGGCTATCGGTCCAAGTTGTGCTAACAATTCCTCTGGATCATCAGCGCTTAATTCCATTCCCAACGCATCCGAAACTGCCTTGATAAAATCTCGAACCGTTGGCGTTAGTGCCAAGTCAAACTTGTGGTTTCCTACTGCAGCGACTGCCTCAGCTAACTTTGTAACAGCGTTGTCATTGTTTATGAACGAGCCATGACCGGCTGTTCCTTCTGCCTTTAGCTTCATCCAGCGAATACCTTTTTCGGCTGTCTGGACCAAGTACAGTCGGACATCTTCGCGAAGTGTGAGCGAGAATCCGCCAACCTCACCTACAGCCTGGGTTACGCCACAGTATAGATCTGGTCGATTTTCAACCAACCATCCAGATCCGTGTTCGCTGCCAGCTTCCTCATCTGGCAACCAATCAAAAACTATGGTGCGATCGGGTTGGACTCCATTTCTAGCCCAGGAGCGAGCCAGGGCCAGAATCATGCCGTCGCCATCCTTCATATCGACAGCGCCGCGTCCCCAGATCATGCCGTCATGAACCTCGGCCGCGAAGGGGTGATATGTCCAATCCTTGGCTTCGGCTGGAACTACATCGAGGTGACCGTGAATTAGTAGAGCGGGTTTACTCGGGTCCTTGCCTTCGATTCGAGCGTTGACACCTTGACGCTTTCCACTAGTGGTTTCGTAACGTTCGCAGTCGATGCCGACCTCTTTGAGCTTGGCTTCGACATACTCTGCGGCGAGAGCTTCACCGGGGCCACTTCCATCACCGTAGTTGGAAGTATCAATTTTGATGAGGTCGCGAACAAGCTCAACGACTTCGGAATCTACATCTGCTAACGGCTCAATTGACATACTCATAGTCTGGCGTATGTCCGATGCATTCCTGCAAGCATTGGCCATTTGAGCCCGATACCGATTTGCAGGTATTCTTGCGAGGCTGGGCGTACCCAGCACACCGGTCCGAGTGGCGGAATTGGCAGACGCGCTAGCTTGAGGTGTTAGTCCCTTCACAGGGATGGGGGTTCAAGTCCCCCCTCGGACACAGAATCTGCGATTCGGCGCAGAATTTTTAGTGAGGTGGCTGTGGCAATCCCAAAGGTCATCCTCTATTACGGTTTTACGCCCATTGCAGATCCAGTTGCACTAAGACTTTGGCAACATGACTTGTGTGAACTTCTTGGCCTGACAGGTCGAATCATAATTTCTGATCATGGCATCAATGGCACCTTAGGCGGCGACATTGATGCGTTGAAGAAGTACATAAAGAAGACCAAGGCATACCCGGGATTTAACAAGATTGACTTTAAGTGGTCGGAAGGTACCGGAAATGACTTTCCTAAATTGACTGTGCGGGTTCGTAACGAATTAGTCTCCTTTGGCGCTCCTAATGAAATCAAGGTGGATCAAGATGGAATTGTCGGTGGCGGTAAGCACCTCTCTCCCACTGAAGTTCATGATTTGGTTAAAGCCCGTGGCGATGATGTTGTCTTCTTTGATGGCAGGAATGCTTACGAAGCTAGGGTTGGCAGATTTCGCAATTCGATAGTTCCGGATGTGGCCACGACTCGCGATTTTGTAACTGAATTTGAAAGCGGCAAGTACGACCATCTCAAGAGTAAGCCAATAGTTACATACTGCACCGGCGGAATTAGGTGTGAAGTTCTGTCATCTGTGATGAAGAGTCGCGGGTTTGAGGAGGTTTATCAAATCCAAGGAGGCATCGTTCGCTATGGCGAGCAGTTTGGCGATGATGGCTTATGGGATGGATCACTCTACATTTTCGACAATCGAATGAGTATGGATTTCTCCGATCACACCAAAACGCTGGGCACCTGCGATGACTGCGACACACCAGCAAAATACTTTTACGATCGTCACCACATTCGTGGCCGAGTGCCATTCTTGCTCTGCGACGATTGCGCACGTTCGACCGGTGCAACAAAGCCTGACACCGGTGACGATGAAATAGCTGGCTGACCTATTAGTCAGTAGCTGCTATTACATCAATCTCAAGTAACAACCCTGGAATAGCTAGCGCAGTTACTTCAACTGTTGTATCCGCTGGATAAGGCTTTGTGAAGTATTTTTCCCGACATTCGATGATTGTTGGAAAGTTACTCATGTCAGTCATGTAGATATTTACTTTGAACACTTTGGATAAATCACTACCGGCGGCGGCAAGTACGGTTTTTAAATTTTCAAATACTTGATGTGCCTGAGCTTCAAAATCATCTTCACCCACAATCGAGCCGTCAGAGCCTAATGCGGCCTGACCTGACACATAAACAATGCCATTGTGGATTGTTGCTTGTGAGTAGTGAAATGGGCTATCCCATGAGTATGGGCTGGCAATGCCGATGTGAGACATGAATCCTCCAAATGAATCTAGTCAAGATTCGCATGACTGTTGCAAAATGTCAGCCAGTTTGCAAAAATCAAGTCGCAGATTTATTGCTCGCCGTTCGGAATCGGTCCGCTCTTCTCCAGGGCTCGCAGGTTTGCAATCCGATCTTCAATTGCTGGATGGGTAGCAAAGAGCTTAGAAGTTAATTTGCTATCCAGCGGAGATTCAATCCAGAGATGAGCAACCGCGTTTGATTTCTGATGCACCACGGTGCTGTCGGCTGCCAAGGTTTCAAGTGCTCGGCGAAGTCCTGCGGGATTGCGGGTAAACGCCACTGCCGTGGCATCAGCTAGCGCCTCACGCTTTCTAGAAATTGCCGCCTTGAGCAAAATCGCGGCCACAGGGGCAAGCAAGGCAGCAACTAAAGCTGCCACCAAAACGAAAGGATTTGATCCACCATTGTTATCGCGCCGACCGCCACCAAAGAGGCTTATGCGCAGCAAGAAATCACTCATCAAGGCAATCGCTCCCGCTGTCGTCGCAGCTACCGCCGACACCAAGGTGTCGCGATTGGCCACATGTGCCAACTCGTGCGCCGCAACTCCTTGCAGTTGCTCTCGGTCCATAGCTCGCAAGATGCCAGTCGTAAATGCAATCACAGCGTGTTCAGGGTCGCGTCCTGTGGCGAATGCATTTGGTGCATCGTCTTCGACTATCGCCACCTTAGGCATCGGCAACCCAGAAGCGATCGTGATTTCATGAACCAAGTTAAACAACTGTGGTGCAGTGTCATGATCAATAACTTTGGCGCCGGTCATTGTGAGAACGATCTTGTCCGACGAGTAGTAGGAACCCCAAACTCCGATGATTGAAATACCAATAGCTATGGGTATGACACCGACACTGGCATAGCCCAGGTATAACGCAAATGCATAGATTACGAACGCGGTTAAACTTCCCATTACTCCAAGAAGTAAAAGAGTTTTGCGTTGGTTGCTTTGCTGTTGTGCCCTGAAGTTAGACAAGGTAATCCTTTGTATTCGCTAGTTCCTGATCTAACTAATTGAACGAGACGTTAGGGACAACTCGCTTTTCTGGATCGTCAACAACATAAAAATCTCGCTCCACCACATTTGCCGGTCCAGCAAAAAACTTGCCAGGGATCGCCACGATAGTTTCATTGAGAGCTCGGACCGCGTCGTTGTAATACTGACGCGCGAATCCAACCTTGTTTTCGGTACCAGATAGTTCCTCTTGGAGTGACAAGAAATTTGCAGACGCCTTCAAGTCTGGGTAAGCCTCAGCTACCGCTAACAGGCCACGCAACGCTTGTGTCAGCATGCCATCGGCTTCAGCCACAGCAGCAACACCTTGAGCTGCAGTTGCTTGGGCGCGAGCCTGAACTACCTTCTCGAAAGTTTCTTTTTCGTGAGATGCGTATCCCTTAACCGTTTCAACTAGATTTGGGATCAAGTCGCCTCTGCGCTGTAGTTGGACTTCAATTTGGGCAAAGCCCTCATCTACAGCGACATTAAGTCGTACTAATTTGTTGTATTGGACGATGCCAAAAATTACGAGTAGGGCTAGGACACCAAGGATTACATAAAGACCAGTCATGACTTCAGATTACCCTTTGGGATGGTAATTCAAACCTCATTGCCGCAACTCTAAATCAGGCTGGCTCGGTGCTCTTCGTCGTGAGTCAAAATCTGAATAATCAGGCCAGACATGTCAATAAGCCCAAATGCCTCGTGCTGGGCACTTGCCTGCCACTGTTCAGGTGTTAAGTCCTTAACCGTGGAAAGTAACTGAGTTCTAGTGGCCATGGCGAGTGCAGAAGCCGATTCCAATCCCATCTCGCTGAATCGTTCAAAGGTGGCATCCGGATCTGGTTCCCACCAAGGGAATGACAGTGGCTCTGCCCCGATTGCTTGAGCCTCACACATTTTAACAATTCTGGGAATCCACACTTGCTCATCTACTTGCGAAATATGGCCTAAGACCACATGGGCTGGCCACTCGCCAGGAATCTCGAGATGACTCTGACTTATTTGCGCCGAAGTTGCCGATTGGATCATGCGATCTATCGACATAACTAACTCAACCATGAGCACGGCAGGTGGATTAGTCATGAGTTAATTGTTCCCTAGTCCTTCACCAAATGATCGTTGACCTACCATTAGCCGCAAGAATGTCATTGGTTCTAGTAAATGGTTTAGAACCCAAAAAACCTCTGCTTGCACTGAGTGGACTGGGGTGAGCTGATTCCACAACGCACGCCGAATTAAACAGTCTCGAGTAGTCTTTTGCGGCATTACCCCAGAGCAGTGCCACCACATTGGGATTAACGGAAACAACATGGAGAAGTAGTGAAAGCACTATGGGTTGCCATGGCCAAGCTAAATGTCCAGCACGTATGCCTTCCTCTGTTGTGAGTGAAGTGTTAAGTAGCAAGACGCCTTGCTTAGTCCAGCTGTTGAGCGTGCAGTCCGCTGCTGAATCAACACCACAGTCTGATACGACCTCCTTGAAAATGTTGCGCAAAGATCCTGGAAGTGGGCTAGTTCCATTTGGGACGGAAAATGCCAATCCGGTGGCATGACCCAAAGTGGGGTAAGGATCCTGTCCGAGTACGACTGCCGATACTTCACTTGGCGAAATCGCCAACGATGCAAAAATTTGATCCCGTGGCGGTACAACAAGTACACCAGATTTCTCGCACTGCACTAACTTTTGATCGATAGCCTCGATCTCAGACCTGCAACTTGTCAGTCCCACTTGCCATTCAGCAGGTATAGAACTCCAAAGATTTGCGGACATACGGTTAGACCAGGCTAGGAACCCATTCCCCAGCGCTTGCAACGAGGGATCTTAATTCTTCTACTCCAGCTGGTTCGAGTTCAGCTAATGGACCTCTGGTCGAGGCGCAAGGTACCCCAAGAAGTCCCATAAGCGCTTTGGTCTTTGCGATGTAACGACCAGATTCGATGTGCTCCAGTAAAGGTAAGACGGCCGCATGGGCCTGCTGTCGTGTTGCTGGATCAAGAATGCCAAAGTGGGCTTTTGGAAGTGCATTCGCCATGCCACCAATCCAACTAGTGGCTCCAGCGTTAAAAAATGATGGACTATCGGCATCTGCGCCGCAGACGATCTCTATCCGCCCGCCATAACGCTCGTTCAACATTGGAATTCGGCTTAGATCACCGGATGCTTCCTTAATTCCAATCACAAACTCGTTGTCAGCAAGTAAGTCAAGAGTTTCCTGATCGAATGGAACACCAGTGCGTGCTGGATAGTCATACAGAACTGTTGGCAAGTTTGCGGCTGCAACAACGACTGTTACATGTGTTGCTAATTCAGTTGGAGTAGGCAGAACATAAGCCGGAGCAGCCACCATTAGGCCATCACACTTCAATTCAAGAGCAAGCTGAGCCTGTTTGACTGCTTCTTTGGTAGACATTCCACCGACCCCCGCAAGTACAGGAACCCGCCCATGAACTTGCTTGACTATTGTGTCGATAACCATCTGACGTTCTTCGAAGTTCAAGGCATAGGCCTCGCCAGTAGTTCCAGCAGCGACAATTCCGGAGATGCCATTGGAGAGCATCACTTCCGCGATGTGTGAAATTGCCTTGGTATCTACAACTCCGTTGCTATCAAACGGAGTAACTAACGGTACGTGAACTCCACTGAGGTCCATGATCTCTCCCTGCTTGTACTCTTAAATGTGCAGTCCCCAATCTATCCGCAACCTGATAAGAAATTGGAACACCCACACATCCGAACTTTTCATGCCCGTCATGGCCGAATGTCTGCGCGGCGGGAATTTACTCTCAACAGTCTGCTACCCAGTTTTGAAGTCTCCAATCTCAATCGACCAATAGACATAAACCAAGAACTAAAAACGGACATGGCAATTATTGACTTCGGCTCAGGCATGGGATCGCACACTCTGGATTTGGCCAAGAATAATCCTCAAGTTGGAGTTCTCGCGATTGAAGTTCACACCGTTGGATTACTGGAAGTAGTCGCGGCAGCAACAGAGCTCGAGCTAACGAACATTTGCACACACCATGGTGACGGTATTGACGTAGTAAAGAATTGGTTGAAGCCTGAGTCAATAGCGGAAGTTCATATTCTGTTTCCGGATCCATGGCCAAAAGCGCGCCACAACAAACGTCGACTCATGAGCAACATGTTTATAGACATGACACTGAGGGTGCTCGTCCCAGGTGGCAGGGTCTTGTTTGTTACCGATGACGAAAGCTACTTTGAATCTGCGGCAGCTAGTTTGTTAGCAAACCCCAAAGTTCAAGTGCAGTTTGATGATTGGGAGATACCACTAACTACTTACCATGAGCGGGCACTGCGCTTAAACCATAAGATCGCACAGTTAAGTGCCACGAAGATCTAGTCTGTCGCCAACACAGTCTCGATGGCATGCAAGATGTCGCTCCAATTTGTTGCAAAACCTGGATGCAGTTCAAGTTCTGAAACTTTCGAAAACTCAACCCACTCGGCTAGTTCCGCTTCGTCATTTACTTGAAATTCGATGTCCCTTGATGTTATGGCTATTACCGTGTGGTAGCTCCAATCAGTGTGATCAGCCCAGATGTTGTCGTGCACGACTTCTACCAAATCTGGGTGGATCGCAAGCTCTTCGGACATCTCTCGAAGGGCTGACTCTATTGCTGTTTCGTGTGAATCTCTCGCTCCGCCTGGTATGCCCCAAACTCGACCACCATGAGTCCACTCGGCCCGGAGTTGCATCAATATTGAACGTGACGTTGGATCGAGCAGGACTACACCAGCTGCGCCGTATCGGCCCCAGTGTCGAGAACCACACTGGCACTCAATCCAGCCATCCCCATCGCGCTCTGCCATAAAAAATTAAACCTAAGAAAGAGCGCCAGCATGAGCCAGCGCAAGTTGTACCAAGAGATCTTGACCGCCAGTCATCTCGGCCCTGACGTTCTGTGAGATCGCTTCGGTTGGAGTGAGCCATACTAAGTCCAGCGAATCCTGACTTGGGGCACAGTCGCCCTTAACTGGTACGACATAGACCAGTGACACTGCATGTTGCCTTGGATCGTGAAAGCCGGTTACATCGGGATCCGGGAAGTACTCTGCCACAGTAAATGGTGCTGGGTTGGTTGGAATCTGTGGCAAAGCAACAGAACCTAAGTCCTTTTCAATGTGGCGCAGCAAAGCTTCGCGGATTCGTTCACCATATAGGACCCGCCCTGAAACAACCGCACGAGAAATAGAACCATCTGGCCGCCCACGTAACAGCAGCCCAATTTTGGTCACTCGACCCGAGTCATCAACTCGCACTGGGATTGCGTCCACGTAGACAATTGGGAGACGCTCTCGGATTTGTGCGAGGTCCTGCTCGGTCAACCATGCTGACTGCACATCCGTTATTTCGGTCACACCGTTATTATGTCAAGACTTGAGTGAACTTGGGCGGTTAGGCCGATTAGGTCTTGGCACGCCGTCCCCGACTTGGTTGTTTGCCGTGTGCATGCCACCTTTGATCTCCGTATTCCACGTCGAGAGCTACTCCAAAGGCGTGTGACATAGGAGCGCTTGCGATTACTTCGGGTAATTCACCTTGAGCTGAAACTTGACCTGACTTAAGCAACAAGGCGTGCGTGAAGTTTGGCGGAATTTCTTCAACGTGATGTGTAACCAAAATTAAGCTTGGCGACTGCTCGTCAGAAGCTAAATTGGCTAGGCGTGAAATCAAATCTTCTCGCCCACCAACATCCAAACCTGCGGCCGGCTCGTCCAGAATCAAAAGTTCTGGATCACACATTAAAGCGCGTGCAATTTGGACTCGTTTGCGTTCTCCTTCAGACAAAGTTCCAATTCGTCTACTTGCAAAACTAGTTAGACCCCAATCTGCCATTAGGGCGTGGGCTCTATCACGATCAACTTGGTCGTAACGTTCTCGCCAGCGGCCAGAAATTCCATAAGCAGAAGTGAGAACACTGTCGAGGACAGTTTCTTCTGGCGGCAACAATGCAACAACAGCGGCGCTGGATATACCAACCAAAGTTCGTAGTTCACGTAAATCCGTGCGACCTAATTCATATCCTAAGATTTTCGCATCACCTGATGTTGGATGCATGAATCCTGAGCAGACCTGCATCAGCGACGTTTTGCCTGCGCCATTTGCACCCATGACTATCCAACGTTGCCCAGGCGAAACTTGCCAAGTTACCTGACTTAGAATTTCATTTGACCCGCGCCTGACTGTGACGTCACGAAGGTTCAAGATCTCTAACACACGATTAATCTATCCCTAGTGCAAAGACCAGATCCCCGTAAGGTAACCACATGTCCGAAGAGCTCGCCTTTCCACCAGCCGTGGTTTTAGGTCTTTGGCTGAACGCTTCAGTATCTAGTTCAGTTTCGAGTACTGACACGGCTAATGCAATTGAAACCGTAACCAATCAGGTATCGATTGCTGGTGAATTGAGTGATGTCGGCTCTTGGCTGGATTTGGTACAAGCGGTTAAATCCGCCAGTACACCTGTGGCTGTTGGTTTGCCAGTAGACGGAGATCCTGCCGGAGTTCCCACCGATCTATTGCGGACGATACAGCGCCCGTCGGGCGTCGTGGCTATTAATAGAGACCTATTGCTTGTCCATCGTCTGGATGGCGCATGGACATTGGTAGCCCGTTCAAATACCGTGCTGCACTATGACTTAAATCAGAGCCGACGAATTCTTAATGAGCAGGTTTCAACCTCGGCACAGCAACTTGCAGCCAGCGAGTTGGTTGGTGATGACTCACAGATTCTCGAGCTACTTGAAGAGTTCCGTAGTCTTCATCTACCTCCGCACCTGTCGAATCGAAGTACCGAAGCGCTTGAGACAGCAGCAAGAATTATGATTGTGGCTCGTGGCGCGATTGAAAGCTCCATTGCGCTTCATAGCCCCAGTTTGGATGGGTTACGACTCCAGAGCTTGGAACAACTCATTACAAAAAGTCGAGCTGTGTTGCAGTCAGTAGTCACTGATTAGCGAGATTGCCGCTACGGACCACCCTGGCTGTGAACGCCACCATCTACGTGAATGATTTCTCCTGTTGTTGCAGGAAACCAATCTGAGAACATTGCGATACATGCTTTAGCGGTTGGAACTGGATCTGATGTATCCCAACCAATAGGCGCTCGACGTTGCCACATTGGACCAAACTCATCAAACCCAGGAATCCCCTTCGCAGCTGTTGTGTACAGTGGGCCGGCCGCTATCAAGTTCACTCGAACATTCTTTGGACCTAAATCTCGTGCTAAGTACCTGCATGTGGATTCAAGTGCTGCTTTAGAAACACCCATCCAGTCATAGAACGGCCAGGTTACAGTCGCGTCGAAATCCAAACCAAGTAACTGTCCACCACGCTCTTGCATGAGAGGCAAAGTAGCCATACCCAGCGACTTCAGAGAGAAGGCCGAGATCTCAAGGGCAACTTTGACGTCATCCCACTCAGTGTTTAGGAAATTGCCACCAAGGGCGGCCTCTGGAGCGAAAGCGATTGAGTGAAGTACGCCATCGAGATAGGGCACATGCTCTCTCACGGCATCCGCTAAATTGTCTAAATCTTCTTTGCTGGTGACATCAAGTTGAACAATCGGCGCCTCGTTGGGCAAGCGACCTGCAATTCGTTTTGTTAACCCAGCAGCTCGACCAAAAGAAGTCAGGACAACGTTTGCACCTTGCTCTTGCGCTAATCGCGCCACGTGAAAAGCGATAGATGAATCCGTCAGGACGCCTGTAATTAGTAAGTTCTTGCCTTCAAGAATTTCCATAGTGGTTTAGTGTCCCATACCTAGACCGCCGTCAACGGGAATGACAGCACCAGTGATGTAAGCGGCTTCGGATGACGCCAGGAACGCCACGGCGTCTGCAACTTCACTAGTAGTTCCATATCGCGCAAGCGGGATGTTTCCAACTATCTGTGACTTACGATCCTCAGACAATTCAGCAGTCATGTCAGTATCTATAAACCCCGGTGCCACTACGTTGATGGTCACACTACGCGATCCAATTTCACGAGCGAGCGACCTGGCCGCCCCTACTAGGCCGGACTTGGAGGCTGCGTAGTTAACTTGTCCAGCTGACCCCATAAGGGCAACAACGCTTGAGACAAATATGATCCGACCACTTCGAGCTTGCGTCATAGAGCGAGTTGAGCGACGAGCAACTCTGATGGCACCGATCAAATTGGTGTTTAACACATCATGAATATCATCGTCAGCCATACGAACTAGCAGTTTGTCTTTAGTGATTCCAGCATTAGCGACTGCCACCTCAACAGGACCAAATTTGGCCTCAATAGTCTCGAATGCCGCATCAACGCTTTCGGTGCTAGTTACATCGCACTGAACTACATTTAATCCTGAAATTGGTTCACCACTTCGGCTGGTAACTACAACCACATCTCCAAGGGATTCGAATTTTCGCGCTATGGCTAGACCAATCCCACGATTGCCGCCCGTTACCAACACAACTCTTGACATAACTTAAGGCTACTGCCTGCACCAGAAAACTATGGCTAGGGTTAAGGAACCTAGAAAGTCGTTAAAAAATGATTCAGATTCCAAATACCCCAGCGCCGGAGCTCATGTCTATGGCTGCCCTGGATGCGGCCACCAGCCGAGGTGCCACTGTGGCCCAATTCCGTCTGGCTAAGCACGATATGCGTGGAGTGTCTCTGCGGGATGGTGCGGTAGAAAACATCGGATCGGAATCTAACGTCGCACTTAGCGTTCGAGTAGTGCATTCTGGGGCCTGGGGTTTTGCTGCGACTACTGAATTGTCCATAGATAGCGCAATCGCTACTGCCCTACGAGCTATTCAAGTTGCAAAAATCAGCGCCCAAGTAGTTAACGATGAAATCGTGCTCGCTACCGAGCCAATCCATGGCAAGAAAACTTGGACATTGCCTATTGAAGTAGACGCGTTTAAAAAGTCCGACACGGAGATTGTTGAATTTTTACAGAATTGGAATTCCAAGCTTGCCAATTCTTCGATCATTAGCCATATAGAAAGCAATGTTGGAATGGGCCGTGACCATACCTTTTATACTGACTTGGTCGGTAATGAGATCACACAACAGCGAGATCGGATTTCTGCGACACTCACAGCAATTCACGTAAGTGACTCTGGGTTTGAAGACATGCGTACCTGCGCACCGCCGGCTGGTAGAGGCTGGGAGTACTTAACAGGTACTGGATGGGACTGGGATTCAGAGATAGCCCGAATCCCTGAGTACCTGGATGAGAAAGTTAAGTCCCCTTCGGTCAAGCCCGGACCTTGGGATCTAGTCATTGATCCGACTAACCTGTGGCTCACTATTCATGAATCAATTGGTCACGCCACTGAACTTGATCGAGCACTCGGTTACGAAGCCAACTATGCCGGAACTTCCTTTGCAACTATCGACAAGCTAGGGACCTTTAAGTACGGTTCTCCAATCATGAATGTGACTGGTGATCGAATAGCTGATCACGGATTGTCCACAGTTGCTTATGACGACGAAGGTGTTGCTGCTCAAAAGTGGGATTTGATTAGAGACGGGATTCTTGTTGGATACCAGACTGATCGTTCAATAGCTAGCAAAATTGAGATGGAGCGATCAAACGGCTGCGCATTCGCCGATTCTGCCTTGCATTCACCAATTCAACGGATGCCAAATGTTTCGCTTCAACCAGGTAAGCAAGATCTAACGACTAAGGATTTGATCTCCAATGTCGAATCAGGAATCTACATAGTTGGTGACAAGTCATGGTCCATAGACATGCAAAGATTCAACTTTCAGTTCACTGGTCAAAGGTTCCACGAAATCAAAAATGGCGAAATAGTCGGTCAATTGAAGGATGTTGCCTATCAATCCAAGACCCCTGATTTCTGGGCCTCTATGCGGGAACTAGGTGGCTCAAGCACCTACCTACTCGGCGGCGCTCTGAATTGTGGCAAGGGTCAACCAGGGCAAGTTGCCCCCGTTAGCCATGGCTGCCCATCGGCAACATTTACTAAAGTCAATGTCTTGAATACACGGGATGAGAGTGCAGTATGAACGAGATCTCACTACCTGATGCCGTGGAGATAGCACTCGAGTTGCTTGGCAAAGATGGCGGTGTAGTAATTGGTGGCAACAGCGCTACAAATAACTTGCGTTGGGCTAACTCGGCTTTGACGACAAACGGCGACGCCATAGACCAAACCCTCTCTATTTCCGCTTTCGTATCAGTAACGGGTGGCATAGCTACTGGAATGTCTAGTGGCCAAATCCGCAGTCGTAGTGATATTGAAGAGTTAGTTAGTTCAAGTAAGGCATCAGCTGTTTCAGCCGGGCCAGCAGTTGACGCTATGGATCTAGTTCAAGGACCGATAAGTTCCAACTTCACAGAACTTGCCGAATCACTTGATGTATCAGAGATATCTCACATTGCATCCGGTTTGAAGGAAATTTTTACCAATAAGGAACAACAGTTTTTTGGTTATGGTGAGCAGTCTCTAGACACTACGTACGTTGGTACCTCAAGTGGTACTCGAATGAGATATACCGAACGCACAAGTCGCTTCGAGTTGTGCGCCAAGAGTTATGACCGACAAAGATCAGCTTGGTCAGGTCAAGGTGGCACTTCGCTTCTCGACGTCGATACACATAGTCACTTGCTTGATGTTTCACAGAAGTTGGAGATACAGCGTAAACAAATAGAAACCGAACCAGGGCGCCATCGCGTGACACTCTCCCCGAGTGCGGTATCTGACTTGCTTATCTACATGCTCTGGAGTTCTGCAGCACGTCATGCGGCTGAAGGTCGTAGCGCGTTTTCCAACATTAAGGGTGGCACCCGCGTTGGTGAAAGACTTTCGGAGCGAATGCTAAATCTAGCCACAGATCCAACTCTGAAAGGCTTTGAGACTTTCGACCATGTCGTTAATTTAGGATCATCTGCGCTAGGTAGCGCTTTTGATACCGGCTTAAAGATCAATCGATCACAGATTTTGACCGACGGCGTGCTCACAGCCTTGGGTAGCAGTAGACACGCAGCCGAGGAAGCCAAACTCCCGTTCACTCCCCTAACCGACAACATTTCTTTGGTTGATGCTCAAGGTAAAGGCTCACTAGCAGAGCTCGCAAGCCGGATGGGTGATGGCTTGCTTATCACTTGCCTTTGGTACATCCGGGAAGTAGACCCACAGAATCTGCTCTTAACTGGACTCACACGTGATGGTGTCTACGTGGTTTCGGGCGGCGAAGTGGTTGGCGCGACAAATAACTTTAGATTTAATGAGTCTCCAATAGACATGTTGTCTCGAGTTGTTGATGCTGGCGAATCAGTATCTTGCCTACCAAGGGAGTGGGCTGACTGGTTCTCGCGAGCAGAGGTAGCGCCACTTTCAATCGAAGGCTTTAATCTTTCGACAAAATCTGATGCGATTTAGGCATCTTCGAGCCGATATCCAAGCTTCATTCCAACCTGAATGAATGTGAGATCTCCATCACGTAGGTTTCCGCGAATCTCGGTAACTTCAAACCAATCGATGTGGCGGGTTGATTGGGAAGCGCGTTTTAGGCCGTTTCGGATTGCCTCATCAATACTTACTGGTGAAGTACCAACAATCTCTGTCAATGCGTAGGTTCGAGTAGTCATTTTTAACTCCTGTGGAAATGCCAAACGGGTAGTAACACCGTAGCCTAGAAAGGTAAGTCGAGCATCAGTAGGTGGCCATGAAACAAGAACCTGAGGTCTTCAGCATCTCTGCGGTTGAAACAGGCCTAACTCAGGATCAATCAAGTCGACAGCGCGTGTACCTCTTTAGCATGGGACTGCGCACCGCCTGTTTTGTCGGCGGCGTATTGGCAGAAGGCGTGTTGCGCTGGTCGTTAATTGTTGGGGCTGTTGTGCTACCGTACTTTGCTGTTGTCATTGCAAATGCCGGTCGAGAACGGGGCGGCTGGTCTGGATCTGGTGACTTTGTACCAAACGGAAACGAAGCTATCGAAGCCCCAAAAAAATTCTGATCTATAGTCAGGCACAATTGACCCCGTGAGCAAATTTAAGTTTCTACTAACTCCCAAGTGGATTTTGGTTACTTTGATTTGTTTTGGAATGCTTCCAGCCTTCCAAGCTCTATCAAATTGGCAATGGCACCGACTAAGTGACCGACAAGTTCTTAATGTTCAGATTCAGTCTCAGATCGATAAGGATCCAGTTTCCCTTTCAGGGATCTTGATCGATGGCACTGAATCTAAATCTGTCCCTAGTGATACTCAATGGCAAACAGTCGAGATGACAGGAACTTGGTTGCAGCCTGAGCAAGTTTTAGTCAGAAAAAAGAGCTTGGAATCTAATCTTGGTTTGTGGGTAGTTACTCCACTTAGACTTACCGATGGCACGGTCGTAATGATCAATCGTGGCTGGACCGCCGCAGCTAACTCCGCTATCGATAGTCCGGTTGTTGCAGATGTACCTATTGGCGAAGTTGAAGTACTTGGACGTCTACGTGACGTTCAAGAGAGAACCTCCCCAGCACCTACGGATTTACCGGAAGGTCAGGTCGATCGCATAGTTCCAATAGAGATTGTGTCCAGTGAGGAAACCTTGAGTAACGCCTACGTAGAAATGACTGCCAGTCGTCCCGAATCCAAGACGCCAGAGATTCGCACCTTGCCTGAACCGGAAGTTACCGAAGGTGCACACCGTTCCTATGCCCTGCAATGGATGTTTTTCGCGATCATGACAGTTATTGGATGGATCATATTGGTGCGAAACGAGTTAAAGGATCAGAGGCTAGCAAAGGTTGGTTAGTTCTTACCTTCTGCAAATTGACGTTGATACAAGTCTGCATAAACGCCTCCCGCAATTAGCAACTCGTCATGAGTTCCTCGTTGCACGATTTGTCCGTCATCAATGACCAGAATCTGATTGGCCTGGCGAATCGTTGAAAGTCTATGGGCTACCACGATTGAAGTGCGTCCCTTTAAGGCAATTGCCAGCGCTGCTTGTACGGCGGACTCATTCTCGGAATCTAGGTGAGCCGTGGCCTCATCCAGCACAACAACGTCGGGGGCCTTAAGTAACAACCTAGCGATAGCTAATCTTTGCTTCTCACCACCTGAAAGTCGATGACCTCGATCGCCAACGACTGTGTCAAGACCGTCAGGCAAAGATCGGATCATTTCCGATATCTGGGCACTCTCACATGCACTCCATATCTGCGCCTCGCTCGCATCGGTATTTGCGTATAAAAGATTTGCTCGAATTGTGTCGTGGTACATGTGCGCATCCTGGGTGACAACACCAACGATTCGATGCAGTGATTCCTGACTCAGATCTTTCACATCAATCCCGGCCAACTTCACAGAACCAGACGAAGCATCGTAAAGACGAGGAATCAACGCACTAATTGTGGTTTTGCCGGCGCCAGACGGGCCTACGAGGGCAATCAAGTCCCCAGGCTTCGCTTGAAACGATATACCTTTCAAAGTTAAATCCAAAGCAGCTCGTGATTCTGGCTGGGCTACTGACTCCAGACTTGCTAAGGACACTTCGGCTGCCGACGGATACTTAAAATCCACGTTAGAGAATTCAACGCTAACCTCCCCACGCGTAAGCTCCTTTGCATCTGGCTTGTCTTTGACCATGGGTTGCAGGTCTAGCACTTCGAATACTCGCTCAAAGGAAACCAATGAGGTCATGACATCCACTCGAACATTTGCTAACGCCGTAATTGGACCGTACAACCTGCCAAGAAGTGCGCTCAGCGCAAGTAGAGTTCCCAGCGTCAACGAGCCGTTGATAACAGAAACGCCACCCATGCCAAAGACCAGTGCTGTAGCCAGAGACCCCACCAACACCATGGCAGTGAAGAAAACGCTGTTTGACATGGCAATCTTGATTCCCATGATGCGAACCGAATCTGCCTTCTCTGAAAACATCTCTGATTCTCGCTTAGCAGTGCCAAATATCTTCATCAAAAGCGCGCCAGAAACATTGAAGCGCTCTGCCATCTGCGTGCTCATTGCTGAGTTAAAGTCCGCTTGTTGCCGCGTTAACAGTTGCAAGCGAGTTCCCATCCATCTTGCGGGAATCATGAAAAGCGGTAGCAACAGCAGCGATGCCACAGTGATCTGCCAGGACAAAACAAACATCGTGCCAGCCACAATTACCAAGCTGATTACATTGCCAACGATGCCGCCCAATGTAGAGGTGAACGCTCGCTGCGCACCCATAACATCTCCATTGAGCCTGGAAATAAGGGCACCTGTTTGAGCGCGGGTAAAGAATGCGATGGACTGCTGTTGCACGTGATCGAAAACCTGCTTGCGCATGTTGAAGATCAGTCCTTCGCCAATAGTTGACTGCATTTGTCGACTTAAAAGGCCCAGACCCGCACCTAGAATCGCAGTTAATGCAATTCCTGTGGCCATGATGATGACCATTCTCGAATCTTGATTAGGGATAGCGACATCAACGATCTGCTTAAACAAAAGTGGCTGAGCGATAATCAAGAATGAGTCGACCAAAAGGAGTGTCAAATACCCAGCGATGTAACCACGAAACTCAGTTGCATAAGTTAGGACGCGCCTAATTGTTCCATCGGCTAGTGATGTTTTCTTGACTGACTTATCACTCGTGAAGCCCTGATATGTTGCCCAAGGATTTCCGCCATGCAAGCTCATTTTTAATCGCCTAGTTTCTCTTATCGTTTTGAGTTTATCGGTTGATCACCACAGAGATTTGACTTGGCCATTGGTAATCAAGCCAATGAGATCAAATCTAGGTAATCATCATTCCAAAGATCCTCTACCCCATCTGGCAGAAGTAGGACTCGCTCAGGCGCTAGTGCGGTGACGGCGCCCTCATCGTGTGTTACTAAAACTACTGAACCTTCATAATCATGAAGCGCATCAAGAATCTCAGCTCTGCTGGCTGGATCTAAGTTGTTTGTTGGTTCATCCAAGAGCAGAACATTTGCTGCTGAAACAACGAGCATGGCCAAACTTAACCTTGTCTTCTCACCACCGGACAGCACGCCAGCCGGTTTGGAAACGGCATCTCCTGAAAAAAGAAATGAGCCAAGTACGCTGCGGACCTGGGCGTCATTCATGTCCCCCGATGCTGTCAACATGTTTTCAAGAACTGAGCGCTGCGGGTCCAACGTCTCGTGCTCCTGAGCGTAATACCCAACTTTTAACCCATGCCCGGGTTGAATTTCACCGGTGTCGGGTGTGTCTACGCCTGCCAAAATCCGAAGCAAGGTTGTCTTACCTGCGCCGTTTAGGCCCAACACAACGACCTTGCTACCACGGTCGATTGCTAAATCAACGTCAGTGAAAATCTCTTGAGATCCATATACTCGACTGAGACCAGTTGCCATGAGTGGAGTTTTGCCACAAGGTGCTGGTGTAGGAAATCTCAACTTGGCAACCCGATCTACCTGACGGACATTCTCTAAACCACTCATCAACTTGTCAGCCCGCTTGAGCATGCTCTGAGCAGCCTTTGCCTTGGAGGCCTTGGCACGCATTCTGTCTGCTTGTGCTTGCAGAACTTGCGCCTGCTTTTCCGTGTTGGCTCGCTCGCGTTTGCGCCGACGCTCATCGGTTTCACGTGAATTCAAGTACTCTTTCCAACCAACGTTGTAGAGATCCAATGTTTGGCGATTGGCATCAAGGTAAAAAACCCGATTAACCGTGGCCTCTAACAGTTCAACATCGTGGCTAATCACAACCAATCCGCCTTGATGATTGGCTAAGAAGCCACGCAGCCAAACAATCGAATCTGCATCTAAGTGGTTAGTTGGCTCATCAAGTAGCAAAGTTTCTGATCCACTAAAGAGAATCCTTGCTAACTCAATCCGGCGCCGCTGTCCACCAGAGAGAGTGCCTAGTGTCTGTGCCAATATGTCCACAGTCAAACCAACACTTGCCGCTAATGACGCAGCTTCACTTTCAGCGGCAAATCCACCAGCTGCTTGGAAAGATTCTTCCGCACTGGAGTACTTTCGCATCGCTTTGTCACGGATCTTTTCATCAATTGAACCCATGTCTAGCTCGCACTGACGCATTCGCTTCATCAGTTCATCTAAACCCCGTGCGCTTAGAATTCGATCCATCGCGATTACATCTAAATCTCCAGTGCGCGGATCCTGTGGCAGATACCCAACTGATGCAGAAGTTGCGATAACGCCCTTTGCTGGCTGAACTTGTCCGGCTAGAACCTTAGTAAGCGTGGTCTTTCCAGCTCCATTACGACCGACAAGTCCTACCCGATCCCCAGAGTCAACTCGGAATGTTGCTCCACTAAGCAACAACTCTGCCCCAGCGCGCAATTCAATGTCTGTTGCTTGAATCACGTTGAGAACTAGCCAATCTTTTTAGAGTGCGAGATGTCGCAAACTCAATATTACCGCGAGAATTTACACGTTAAAACCTAGCGCCCGTAGCATTTCGCGACCCTCGTCGGTGATCTTGTCGGGACCCCATGGTGGCATCCATACCCAATTCAATTTGAAATCTGAAACGTGCCCATCTAGAGCAGCGCGGGTTTGATCTTCAATCACATCTGTTAGCGGACAAGCTGCCGAAGTAAGTGTCATGTCGATAGTTGCAACGTTGCCATCATCAACTGTTACTGCATAAACCAGACCAAGGTCAACGACATTGATACCAAGTTCCGGGTCAACGACATCCTTCATTAACTCAAAAACATCATCTTCTTGTAGAACTGTCATTATCTTTGCTCCTTGTTTGAATCTGTTGAAACACTTGGTTCGAGCTGACTCTCAGCTCCAGCCTGTATGGCTGCATCTTTCCATGCCATCCAAGCCAAAAGTGCGCACTTAACACGCGCTGGATATTGAGCTACCCCAGCCAAGGCAATTCCATCTCCAAGAACATCTTCATCAGCCTCAACGGAACGCTGCAACATCGCTACTAGGTGATCGACGGCTGCCTCTCCAAACTCAAAGTCATGACCATTGATCTGATCAAACATGATGGAAGCTGAAGCTTGGCTGATTGAACAACCCATGCTGTCGTAAGACACATTCAACTTTCCGTCATCATCTCGGCTTACGCGCAAGGTAATCTCATCACCACAAGTTGGATTTACGTGATGAACTTCTGAGTCATACTCCTGCGCAAGACCTTTTCCATGGGGGTGCTTGTAATGATCCAGAATGATCTCTTGGTACATGTTCTCAAGTTTCATGTCTAAACCCCAAAGAATTTCTTTGCCGAGTAAATACCGGCTACTAGTGCGTCAACATCGTCAAGATCATTGTAAATGTAGAAAGTTGCCCGAGTTGTGGCTTGCACCCCGTAGCGCAAACAAGCTGGTTTGGCGCAGTGCTGGCCAACGCGCACCGCAATTCCACTTTCGTCTAAAACTTGACCGACATCATGTGGATGCACACCCTCTAATGCAAATGAAACAGCTGAACCACGATTCACGCTATCTTCCGGTCCAATAATGCGCAGTCCAGGGATGCTTGACAATCCCTCCAGCGCAGCTACGGTGAGCATGTGCTCATGCTCAGCAACTGCTGACATCCCCAAGGCATTTAGATAATCAACAGCCGCAGACATTCCGACAGCCTGGGCTGCCATTGGTACACCTGCTTCGAATCGCTTTGGCGGAGCAGCAAAAGTTGTGCGCTCCATAGAAACTGACTCAATCATCGAGCCACCAGAGATGAATGGTGGCATGGCAGACAGAACTTCAGACTTGCCCCATAGACACCCGATGCCCAGCGGCCCTAACATCTTGTGACCACTCCAGGCAATGAAGTCCACTCCGAGCGCGACAACATCAACTGGCATGTGTGGCACACTCTGACAAGCATCTAGAAAAACCAGGGCACCAACGGATTCCGCAAGCTTTACAATTGCCGAGACATCATTCACAGTTCCCAACAAATTCGATTGATGAGTAACTGCGACTATCTTGGTCCGACTGTTGAACAAGCTGGCATCACTTAAATCCAGGCGACCGTCTTCAGTCAGACCAATCCAGCGAAGGACGGCCCCAGTTTTTTCGCAAAGTTCCTGCCAAGGCACCAGGTTCGCGTGGTGTTCCATCTCGGAAACCAAGATCTCATCGCCTTCAGCCAAAACGAAACGTTCTGCACCTTTAGGTAGATCTGAACCGCGCATTGACTTTAGAGTCGCATTCAAGAATGAATAAGAGATCAAGTTAATGGCCTCAGTCGCATTCTTGGTGAACACAACATCATCTGGTTGAGCACCGATGAAAGTAGCGATGTTTGCCCGTGCGTGCTCGAAAGCATCTGTTGCTTCTTCTGCTAGTAAGTGCGCACCTCGGTGCACTGCAGCATTGTGGTTTTCATAGAAGTTGCGTTCCGCGTAAAGTACCTGGAATGGCTTTTGTGATGTTGCGCCACTATCCAGGTACACCAAACGATGATCGTTGCGGACAGTCCGTTTGAATATCGGAAAGTCTGCTTTGATCGCAGCAACGTCTAGGGTTCCCATAAGTTATGCGGTTACGAATTGGGCGTACCCGTTAGCTTCGATGTCGTCAGCGAGCTCTGGTCCACCTTCACGAACGATGCGACCATCGTAGAAAACGTGAACGAAATCTGGCTTTACATACTTCAAGATCCGGGTGAAGTGAGTAATCAGAAGCACGCCGGTCTCGCCTTTAGCGCAGACGCGGTTGATTCCTTCTGAAACAACGCGCAACGCATCAACGTCAAGACCTGAGTCGGTTTCATCAAGAACTGCAATCTTTGGATTGATGAGTTCCATTTGAAGGATTTCGGTGCGCTTGCGCTCACCACCAGAGAAACCTTCATTTACATTGCGCTCTGCGAACTGTGGATCAATCTGCAAACCTGCCATTGATTCCTTAAGTTCCTTGATCCAGTGACGAAGATTTGGTGCTTCGCCGCGAATCGCTGTGATGGATGTGCGCAGGAAGTTAGAAATTGATACGCCTGGAACTTCGACTGGATACTGCATCGCAAGGAATAGTCCTGCGCGAGCGCGCTCGTCCACACTCATTTCCAGGACATCTTGGCCATCAAGTGTGACCTGTCCACCAGTGATTGTGTACTTAGGGTGACCCGCGATTGCGTAAGCGAGGGTGGACTTACCGGAACCGTTTGGACCCATCAACGCATGAATCTCGCCAGCTTTAACAGTTAAGTCAACGCCACGCAGAATTTCCTTTGGACCATCTTCGGTTGTTACCTCTACGGTTAAACCTTTAATTTCTAGAACTGACATAGCTAACTCCTCGCGCTTTCGGATAGTGAAACAAAAATCATTGGATCGGTCTGGTCTTCTTCAAGTTGTATTGCAAAGGTCTTTAGTGGTGAGGTTGCTGGCGGCCCAGAAGGCTTTCCAGTACGTAAATCAAAGGATGAACCATGCAGCCAGCACTCGATTGCACAGCCTTCAATGTCGCCTTCACTTAGTGAAACCTCGGAGTGGGTACAGATGTCGCTAACGGCAAATATCTCGTCATCAACCTTTGCCAAAAGTACGTCTTCACCATCTACTACTACGCGTAGCGGTTTGGACTCCTCCAGCGCAGACTTCCTCACTGTTTCGAACATTGTGGTCATTAGATGTGTCCACCTAAACGTGCCTCGATGCTGTCTCGTACCCGATCATTGATCTCTGGCACACCAATTTGTCCTAGAAGATCCTCAAAGAAGCCACGTAGGACTAATTTGCGGGCCTCTTCTTCATTGATTCCGCGAGACTGAAGATAGAACAGTTGCTCATCATCGAATCGACCAGTTGTACTTGCGTGGCCAGCTCCAACAATCTCACCGGTTTCGATTTCAAGATTCGGAACCGAGTCGGCACGACCGCCACCACTTAGAACCAAGTTGCGATTAATTTCGTAAGTATCAGTACCAACCGCATTAGCGCGGATCAATACGTCACCTACCCAGACTGTATGTGCTCCCTCTCCAACCAACGCGCCCTTGTAAACCACGTTACTGCGACAATTCGCTTCGCTGTGGTCGACGAATAGTCGATGCTCAGTGTGTTGTCCAGCACCAGCAAAGTAGAGACCGATCAACTCGGCTTGGCCTCCTGGCGCTGCGTAATGAACACTTGGCAAAATTCGAACAATCTCGCCACCTAGCGTTACTGAAACATGCTTTGCAGAAGCATCTCTACCTAGCGTGATGCGGTGTTGGGCGAGATGAACCGCTGTTGCATCCCAATCTTGCAGCGAGACGACTGTTACAGAACCACCATCAGCTACGTTGATGTCGATGTTTCCAGCGTAGGTCGCAGCACCGATGTGATCGACAATCACGACGGCACTGGCAAACTTTTCAACATTGATGTCCAGCTGGCCGAAGGCTACGGAATCAGAACCGACAATCGAAACCACTACAGTTTCAGTTAAGTTTTGATTGGCCTCAATCGTGAGAGTTGAAACTGCATCAATCTGCGACCAGGCACCAGCAGCGATTTTGTCAGTGAAACCAATTCTGTCCCCTGACTTGCTGCCAGCAATGTCGAAAACTGAGCCAGCAACCTTGTTTACAGCTATCGCCATACTTCCAGTCGCTAACACATTGCCTTGATGTAATTCCCGCAATTTCGACATCGGAGTAAAACGAAACTCTTCATCGCGACTTGTTGGAGTTGGAAAGTCAGTTGGGTCTAACGATCGAATTACTGGAGTGTGATCCTTCGGTGGAACGATCGTTACTTCATGCTCTTTAACTTCAGACATGCTTAACCGACTGCGCCTTCCATTTGAAGTTCAATCAGACGGTTCAATTCAAGGGCATATTCCATTGGAAGTTCCCGAGCGATTGGTTCTACGAATCCACGAACAATCATGGCCATCGCTTCGTCTTCCTCAAGTCCGCGAGACATTAAGTAGAACAGCTGATCTTCAGACACCTTTGAAACCGACGCTTCGTGACCTAGCGACACATCATCTTCGCGAACGTCAACGTAAGGGTACGTATCAGAGCGAGAAATGTCATCGACTAGTAGAGCATCACACTTGACCGTGCTCTTACTGCCGTGACAGCCTTCAAGAACCTGGATCAAACCACGGTATGAAGTTCGGCCACCACCACGAGCTACTGACTTACTGATGATTGATGATGAAGTGAACGGTGCTGCGTGAACCATTTTCGCGCCGGCATCCTGGTGCTGACCTTCGCCAGCAAATGCGATGGAAAGTGTTTCACCCTTGGCGTGTGGACCTTGGAGCCAAATAGCTGGGTACTTCATGGTTACCTTGGAGCCGATGTTCCCATCTACCCATTCCATAGTTGCACCTTCATGGGCAACTGCACGCTTGGTCACCAAGTTGTAAACGTTGTTTGACCAGTTCTGAATCGTTGTGTAGCGGCAGCGAGCACCCTTTTTAACAATGATCTCTACAACTGCGGAGTGCAGAGAATCACTCGAATAGATCGGTGCTGTGCAACCTTCTACGTAGTGCACGTAGGCATCTTCATCAACGATGATCAAGGTGCGTTCAAACTGACCCATGTTCTCCGTGTTGATGCGGAAGTATGCCTGTAGCGGGATGTCTACATGTACACCCTTTGGTACATAGATGAACGAACCGCCTGACCAAACTGAGGTGTTCAATGCAGCAAACTTGTTATCTCCAACTGGAATAACGGTTCCAAAGTATTCCCGGAAAAGTTCTTCATGCTCGCGCAAACCGGTATCTGTGTCAACGAAGATAACGCCCAGTTCTTCTAGGTCTTCGCGGATCTTGTGGTAAACAACTTCTGATTCATATTGCGCCGCGACGCCGGAAACTAGGCGCTGCTTCTCAGCTTCTGGGATACCTAAACGGTCATAGGTATTCTTGATGTCGTCCGGCAAATCTTCCCAGCTGCTGGCTTGCTTCTCTGTTGAGCGCACAAAGTATTTGATGTTGTCGAAGTCAATACCTGACAAGTCGCTACCCCAGTTGGGCATTGGCTTCTTGCCAAACAGACCAAGGCCCTTTAGTCGAAGGTCAAGCATCCACTGTGGTTCACTCTTGAGACCTGAGATGTTGCGAACAACTTCCTCGTTAATGCCTCGGCGCGCGTTCGTGCCAGCCTGATCAGAGTCGTGCCAACCAAACTCGTAATTTCCGAGTGCGTCTAGATGTTCCTGTTGGGTTGTCATGCGTTTTCCCTTCGAGTGTGTGGAACTAATGTCGTGCAAACTGCATTGCCCTTTGCGATTGTTGCCAGGCGTGTTACATGTACTCCGGTTAATTCAGAGAATGCCTTGGTTTCTTCCTCGCAAAGTGTTGGAAATTCGACAGCTACATCGCCCATCGGACAATTGTGCTGGCAGATCTGGGTCGAACCGTAAAGACCCGGTGTTTCGGTCGCTGCAAAACCGTCTTGATTCAACGCATCAATAAGAGCAACCGCCCGCTCTTCGATGGTCGCGAGTTTAGAAATTTCTTTATGGCGACTTACAAAATCTTTTGCGATTGAACTTGCAAATTCTGTAACTGCACCTGGACCAGCTGTGGTGCTTAGGTACTTGACGGCACTAAGTCCCAAACTTTCCTGATGCTGGCCAAATCTTGCACGGCCTGCAGCGGTGAGCATAAACACGCGCGAAGGGCGACCGCGTCCCCGCTTTGAATCTAGAGCAGCAGGTCCATAAGGCGCTCGCTCACTGGATTCGACAAGACCAGTTTCCAGGAGCAGATCTAACTGCTTTCGTACTGCAGCACCAGAAAGTCCCAAGGTCTGTGCCACGTCGGTAGCTGTTGATGGTCCGGCTTGGAGAAGGGTGCGCGCTACTGTCGCTGCGGCTGAACCTTCGAATTTCACAACTTCATTGTTGCGTATATCAGAGGGTTTCGCACATCTGGGGGCGGTGTGCCAAAGTACCCAATAAGCACGGGGGCAATTTGCCCTTTAGGCTGTAAGAATGACTCCCCCCAAATTGCGCAAATGGCAACATCGAACCTTAATCGCTAATTTGGTGGCGCAAACTGGAATTGTCCTAACTGGCGCAACTGTTCGCCTTACGGCCTCAGGCTTGGGGTGCCCTACCTGGCCAGAATGTGTGGCTGGGTCCATTGCTCCAACGTCAGAGCAAACTGAGGCATTTCATAAGTACATTGAGTTTGGAAACCGACTTCTAACCTTCGTCCTTTTGATCGTTGCAATAGCTTCGCTGTTTGCCGTTTACAAACACAACCAGACACGGAAACTTTCTGGACTTCATAAGCGTCGATCATTAACTATTTTGACCCTCGGCGTCCTACTAGGTATCTTCTTTCAAGCGGTGCTCGGTGGTATCACGGTGTTAACGGGACTACATCCTTTGATCGTGGCTGCGCACTTTATGGTTTCCATTAGTCTGATCACAGTGGCGACAATGTTGTTGGCAAGGGCACAGGAGTCCGATGACCGACCAGTTACGTTACAAGTTGCCAGGCCAATTGACATTGGGCTGCGGATTCATATTTGGCTGGTCCTTGCCGTCATAGTTATCGGTACTTTAGTTACCGGATCAGGACCACATGCGGGTGACACTAATGACATAGTGCGACTTGGTTTTGAGTTTAGAAACATAACCACTGTGCATGCTGCCATGGTTTGGCTGTTCCTTGGATTGACAGCAGGACTCTTGTTTTCGCTTATGGCAACTTCAGCTCCACGTCCAGTAATCCGTCAAGCATGGATAGTGCTCGGGATCTGCATGGCTCAGGGTGTAGTTGGATACACTCAGTTCTTCACAGGGCTACCTTGGGGATTAGTGGCCATTCACGTTCTGGGCGCGTGTGTACTTTGGATTTATAGCGTGCGACTTTATCTAAGTCGCAATACCCGTGGCTAATTTACAAGAACGGGTCAATACCAATAGCTAGAAATACTAGCGATAAGTACGAAATAGACCAATGAAAAAGTCGCATGGGATTTAACTCATCTAGTTCTTTTCGAACGCGTGATTGCAATGCATATGCTTCGAATATGAATAGCGCGCCGGTGACTACTGCGATACTTGAATAGAGCCAGTTCATGTCCGCTACGGGAATCAAAACAAGCGTTGTCGCCACCATGATCCAGGAATAGATAATGATTTGTCTTGCTACTACCTGTGGTGAGTCGGTGACTGGCAACATAGGAACTCCAGCAGCCGCGTAATCATCCTTGTACCGAAGTGATAACGGCCAATAATGCGGTGGAGTCCAGAAAAAGACAATAAGAAAAAGTACCAACGGAGTCCAAGAAAGTGAACCAGTGACCGCACTCCAGCCAATGAGCACTGGCATACATCCGGCAGCCCCACCCCACACAATGTTTTGTGAGGTTCGACGTTTTAGCAACATGGTGTAGCCGATTACGTAAAAGGCAATAGCAAATGCTGCCAGCGCAGCTGATAGAAGATTTACCGTTATAGCTAGTGAAGTTATCGACAAAACAGAAAGCACTAGACCGAAAACAATGGTGTTTGTTGCTGATATTTGTCCAGTTGCAGATGGCCTGTTAGCAGTTCGATGCATCAAAGCATCGATGTCACGGTCTAGATAGCAATTCAGAACGTTAGCACCACCTGCAGCCAAAGTTCCACCTAGAAGGGTCCAGCAAACTAGAGACCATTCTGGAAAGCCACCAGCCGCCAAAAACATGGTTGGGATGGTTGTGACCAGTAGTAATTCAATGATTCTTGGCTTGGTGAGCGCTAGGTAAGCCCGCCAGGTTGGTGTGGTCCAATTAGCTACATCCGACTCGGAACTACTCAAATCATTTAGCTGCGATGACACATAATGAGCCTACCTCTGCCTATCGCAGGTCGCGAACGCTCAGTAGATAACCTAGGTTCGTGAGCAAATTTACTTGGACAGACTTAGACGATCAGGCCGTAACCGCCGCTCGTGCTTTAGCAATGGATAGCGTTCAGAAAGTTGGCAACGGACACCCTGGCACTGCTATGAGTTTGGCGCCTATGGCCTACTTGTTGTTTCAAAAATGGCTGCGTCACGATCCAACAGATCCAAACTGGCAAGGTCGCGATCGCTTCGTGCTTTCCAATGGCCACAGCAGTATCACGCTTTACATCCAACTCTTTTTGAGCGGCTACGCGTTGGAGCTCGACGACTTAAAGTCGTTTCGCACTTGGAATAGCAAGACACCAGGACATCCTGAGTTTGGTCACACCGCAGGTGTTGAAGCAACAACTGGACCACTTGGTACTGGCCTGGCAACCGCTGTTGGTATGGCGATGGACACACGTTATGTGCGAAACCTGCTCGATCCCCTAGCCGAAAAAGGGGAAAGTGTTTTCGACCACAAAATCTGGGTCATCGCAGGAGATGGGTGTCTACAAGAAGGCGTAACCTCCGAAGCCTCCTCGTTGGCTGGCCACCAAGAACTAAGCGATCTTGTGGTCCTGTATGACGACAACCACATCAGCATTGAAGGTGACACCGCAGTATCTTTCACTGAGGATGTGCTCGCGCGATACGTGTCATACGGATGGGATGTCCATCACGTGGAAATGTTGGCAACCGGTGAAATAGATGTAACATCACTGGACTTGGCCATCGCAAGCGCAGTCGCGCAATCTGCGAAACCAACTTTGATTCGAGTTCGAAATGTCATTGGTTGGCCGGCTCCTAACTTAAAGAACACTGGCAAGATACACGGTTCCGCTTTGGGAGATTCCGAAATTGCAGCCAGCAAAGAATTGCTAGGTCTAGATCCATCAAAGACCTTTGAAATATCAGACGAGTTACTAGCTCACACCAGAGCTGTATCAGCTCGTGGCATCGAAGCCCACGCAAATTGGAATGAGAAATTCTCCAACTGGGCTAGCAAGAACCCTGAGTCAGCCAACCTATTCAATCGGTTAGTTGCTCGCGAGTTGCCAGCGAACTGGCAGGAAGCACTACCCAAATTCGAACCGGGCAGTTCTGTGGCTACTCGTAAAGCATCCGGGGACACAATTAACGCCCTGGCACAGGTGTTGCCCGAGCTTTGGGGTGGTTCGGCTGACCTAGGTGAAAGCAACTTGACGACAATAGAACACGGTGGATCATTCTTACCGAGTGGGAGCAAAATTTCTGGAGCGTCCGAAGGCGGGCGAATCATCCATTACGGTATCCGTGAGTTCGCTATGGCTTGCGCCATCAATGGCATGGCGCTTGGTGGGTTGACGCGTCCTTTTGCCGGAACATTCTTGGTCTTTAGTGACTTCATGCGCGGCGCAGTTCGACTTTCGGCGTTGATGAATTTGCCAGTGACTTATGTGTGGACCCACGATTCAATTGGTCTCGGTGAGGACGGACCCACTCACCAACCTGTTGAACATCTCTGGGCGCTTCGAGCGATTCCGAATTTGAACGTAATCCGTCCTGCGGATGCGAATGAAACGGCGACAGCCTGGCGAATTGTTATGGAATCTAACGTGCCCTCGGGCTTGTGTTTGTCTCGGCAGAACTTGCCCGTAATTGATTCGCCTGCCACATCAGATGTTTCGCTGGTACGTCGTGGTGCTTACGTTATTTCCGAAAGCTCGAGTGCGCCAGAAGTCATTTTGCTGGCTAGTGGATCTGAAGTTTCAATCGCTTTGTCAGCCCAACAAACCTTGGAATCAAGCGGAGTCTCAACTCGAGTTGTTTCTGCGCCGTGTTTGGAATGGTTCGATTCGCAAGATGCTACGTACCGCGAATCAGTTCTGCCACACAAAGTCACAGCGCGAGTATCAGTTGAGGCCGGTGTCGCTCAGGGTTGGTGGAAGTACGTTGGATCAGCCGGACGGTGCATTAGCTTGGAACATTTTGGAGCTTCTGCGGGCGCTGAAAAACTTTATGCAGAGTTTGGTATTACGGCTGAAGCGGTTGTCGCTGCCGCCCAAGAAATTCTAAACTGATTATTTTCCGCGCAACTTAGCAAGCGCCTCGTCAAGAATTCCCTTGCCGTCTTTGTCATTGCGGCGCTCTTTTACGTAGGCCAAGTGAGTTTTGTAAGGCTCAGTCTTAGCTAGAACTGGTGGGTTGTCCTTGTCAGTTCCTGCTGGCATGCCACACTTTGGGCAATCCCATTCTTCGGGAAGTTCCGCATCGTGCGCAAAACTCGGAGTAGTTTCGTGTCCAGAGGCGCAGTAAAACGGTAGGTAGATGCGAGGTGCGGCATCGCCACGTTCGGCCTCACCCATAGGTCCGGCTCCAACGCGACTTCCTCGGATTGCGCTACCACTTGCCATGTTCTACTCCTGAATGTTTATGCGGTTTTTAGTAACAAGCCAAGACCGATAATTGCTGCGGTCCAAATCAAAGCTATTGCGATCGTGATTCGATCTAGGTTGCGCTCAGCAACCGATGATCCGCCAAGTGATGAGCTCATCCCGCCACCGAAAAGATCCGATAGTCCGCCACCTTTACCCTTATGTAACAAAACAAGGGCAATCAACAAAATGCTGGAAATAGCCAAAAGAATTTGAAACGCTGCAATCATTGGTCACCTGCTGAGTCATGGTTCACGGAAACGAACAGTCCTATTCTACGCGTGCATTCGATAGCGACAAACCGACACAAATTCGTCCGGATCTATTGAGGCTCCACCCACAAGTCCGCCGTCAATATCGGGCTCCAGCATCAAGGCCGCTACGTTATCAGCCTTCATCGAACCACCGTACAAAATCCGTGTCTGGTCAGCAGCCGAGCCATGAATCTCGCGAATTCGAGATCTAATCGCTCCACATACCTCCTGGGCATCAGCAGGTGTGGCTACTTCCCCAGTTCCAATAGCCCACACTGGCTCATATGCGATGACCAAATTTGCCACGTCATTGGCCGCGATTCCATTAAGTGCACCGTCCAACTGTTCAATCGTGAATGCAACATGATTGCCAGCTTTTCGAGTTTCCAATCCCTCGCCTACGCAAACTATTGGTATCAAGCTATTGCGCAGCGCGGCCTGAGTCTTTAGGTTAACGATTTGATTGTCTTCGCCATGATATTCTCTTCGCTCAGAGTGGCCAACAATTACGTATGTACAACCCAACTTGGCCAACATTGGGCCTGAGATCTCGCCAGTGAATGCGCCCTTATCGGTCTTTGAGATGTCTTGCGCTCCGTACTTAAGTGCCAACTTGTCGCCATCAACCAAAGTTTGCACGGACCTGATGTCAGTGAAAGGAGGCAAGACCGCAACGTCGAGTGCTGCAAAGTCTTCTGCATTAAAGGTGTAGGCGAGCTTTTGGACTAAGGCGATGGCTTCAATGTGATTGAGGTTCATCTTCCAATTACCAGCCATTAACGGGATACGTGCCATTTAGTTGTCCTCCAGGACTGATAAGCCAGGCAATTCTTTGCCCTCTAGAAATTCCAAACTCGCTCCGCCGCCTGTTGAGATGTGTGTGAACGCCGCCTCATCAATGCCTAAAAGACGAATGGCTGCTGCTGAATCCCCACCACCAACTACAGTCATCCCGGAATTATTTGTCATCGCTACAGCTATAGCCTTGGTGCCCGCTGCGAAAGCAGGCATCTCAAAGACTCCCATGGGACCATTCCAGATAATTGTTTGCGCATCCGAAAGATTCTTTTCAAACAGTTCGATCGATTGGGGACCAATGTCAAGACCCATCCAGCCATCAGGAATACTGTCAACGGAAACGCACTTACTATTTGCGTCGGGCGAAAAGGCGTCTGCAACGACAACGTCAACGGGTAGCACAATGTCAACGTTCAAGGATTTCGCACGTTCTAAAATGTCCCTAACATTATCGATTTGATCTTTTTCCAGCAATGATGATCCAACAGAAAGTCCTTTTGCAGCTAAGAACGTAAAGCACATGCCGCCACCGATAAGCAAACGATCAACGTTAGAAATTAGGTTGTCAATTACCTTGAGTTTGTCGCTTACTTTCGATCCACCAAGCACAACTGCGTAGGGACGTGCTGGTTCGCTCAGAACCTTTGCAAATACATCAGCTTCGGCCTTAACCAGCAATCCGGCGGCATGAGGAAGCTCCAGAGCCAAATCTGTCACGGATGCTTGCTTGCGGTGAACTACACCAAAACCATCACTTACGTACAGATCACCTAGCGCAGCCCAGGCTTTAGCTAGTTCTTGACGTTCCATCGCATCACCGGTTTCCCGCGCATCGAATCTGACGTTTTCTAGCATCGCCATTTCGCCATCCGTTAGTGCTGTCACGGTACTTTGAGCGCTTGCACCACAAACGTCGGATGCCAAAACAACCTGCTTACCTAATAGCTCGCTCAATCGATTTGCCGCAGGTGAAAGAGAATATTGAGGTTCTGGTTTTCCTTTTGGTCGACCTAAGTGAGCCAATACCACTACGCGGGCGCCGCGGTCTGCCAGATTCTTTAGTGTCGGCAGACTCGCTCTAATTCGCCCATCGTCAGTGATCTTGTCGTCTTCGAGTGGAACGTTTAGATCGCACCTTACGAAAACTACTTTCCCTGACACTTCAAGGTCGTTGATACCACGAATCATGAAATTAGAGTTTGGATCCGACGAACTTCGTAATATCTACCAAGCGATTTGAGTAACCCCATTCGTTGTCGTACCAGCCGACTACCTTGATCGTGTTACCCATGGCATTTGTCAATGATGCGTCAAAAATGCATGAAGCTGGATCAGTAACGATGTCAGAAGAGACAATCGGATCTTCGGTGTAGCTGAGGTAGCCCTTTAGTGCACCTTCGGCAGCAGCCTTGACCACGGCATTAACTTCTTCTTTTGTGACGGATTTCTTGAGAACGGCTGTTAAATCCGTAGCCGAGCCAGTTGGAACCGGAACTCGCATCGCATAGCCGTCCAATTTACCCTTGAGTTCTGGCATTACGAGGCCGATGGCTTTCGCAGCACCAGTAGTAGTTGGAATCAAGTTGGTCGCTGCTGCTCTGGAGCGACGCAAATCCGGGTGTGGGAAGTCAAGGATTACTTGGTCGTTTGTGTAGGCATGGATAGTTGTCATCAACCCATGATCAATACCAAACGCATCATGAATTGCTTTAGCCATTGGAGCGAGGCAGTTAGTTGTGCATGAAGCATTAGAAATTACGTGGTGTTTCGCAGGATCGTAAACGTCATGATTGACGCCCATAACAATTGTCACATCTTCGTTACTAGCTGGCGCAGAGATGATGACCTTTTTTGCACCAGCTGAAATGTGCGCTGCTGCTTTAGTGGCGTCCGTGAAATGTCCCGTTGACTCAATGACAATGTCAGCACCAAGTTCACCCCAAGGCAAAGCACCAGGGTCACGCTCTGAGGTAACAGTGATGGATTTTCCATCAACCACAATCGAAGTATCGGTAAAGGAGACTTCTTTACCTAGACGACCAAGGATCGAGTCATATTTCAGGAGGTGAGCCAAGGTCTTGTTGTCAGTTAAGTCGTTGATTCCAACGATCTCAATGTCTGCTCCCGTTGCTGCAATCGCTCGAAAGTAGTTACGGCCAATTCGGCCAAATCCGTTAATTCCAACGCGAACCGTCATTTGATTTGCTCCTAAAACTAGGCCAAACCACACATCTAAGTGCGGTGTTTGCTATTGGTCGAGCATATCAGCCGTAAGGCCAGCTTCAGTGTTAGGGATGCCCAAGTCAGACGCCCGTTTGTCAGCCATAGCCAGTAGTCGTCGGATGCGCCCAGCGATCGCATCCTTTGTCATAGGTGGGTCTGCAAGTGCGCCTAGTTCTTCCAAACTTGCCTGCTGGTGAGTTACTCGAAGCTGTCCTGCTTCCAGTAAGTGCATTGGAATCTCGTCGCCTAGAATTTCAATTGCTCGAGCTGCGCGCGCTCCCGCCGCAACGGCTGCACGTGCCGATCGACGCAGATTGGCATCATCAAAGTTTGCTAGGCGATTAGCAGTTGCGCGAACTTCGCGACGCATGCGCCGTTCTTCCCAAGCTAAAACCGATTCATGAGCTCCGATTCGAGTGAGTAGTGCTCCAATGGCATCACCATCTCGAATGACGACTCGATCCACACCACGAACCTCACGGGCCTTTGCGGCAATACCAAGTCGTCTTGCGCTACCGACTAGCGCAAGCGCAGCCTCTGGCCCTGGGCAAGTAATTTCTAACGAGGAAGATCTACCTGGTTCAGTCAGTGAACCGTGTGCCAAGAAAGCACCGCGCCAAGCCGCCTCTGCATCACAGAGGCTGGCTGAAACTATGTGCGGGGGCAAACCTCGGATAGGACGTCCGCCACCATCTACTAGTCCAACTTGTTTGGCTAAATGCTCTCCCTCGGTTGCAACGCGAACCAAGTAGCGACTACCTTTGCGGATTCCGGCACCCGATAAGACCGATACTTCGCTTTCGTGACCAAAGATCTCGGCCAAGTCTCGACGCAAACGTCGGGCCGCTTGACCAGTATCAAGCTCTGCTTCCACAACGATCTTGCCACTCACTATGTGTAGTCCACCTGCAAAGCGAAGTAACGCGGATACCTCCGCTTTACGACAGCATTTTTTGGTTACGGGTAGCCGACTAAGTTCGTCTTTTACTGCTGCTGTCATTGCCATGGCTTTATCCTGCCATGAGCAAATATTGAGCTGAACGCCGAGGCTAAGAGATCTGGGTCATGTCGATCGAACGGTCCATCTGGCTTGGCGAGCGATGCTAGTACTAGGCGACCTCCGGATTGGGCGACTGCCGCTCCAAGTTGGTGCTCAACCTCGGTTCGATCTTGTCCTGCGTGATCTATATCCGCCAACACAATGTCAACGCGGAAGTCTGGATAACTCCGTGCCAGTACCTGGAGATAATTGGCTGGGCTATACCCTTCGGTTTCACCTGACTGTGGTTTCAGGTTGAGAACCAGCACTCGGCTAGCGGTTGTTTCGTGTAGCGCCTTGGCCATTTGAGGCACTTGGAAGTGTGTTAAAACACTTGTGTACCAAGATCCTGGTCCAAGTACCACGAAGTCGGCATTTAGCACTGCTGCCACGGCTTCGTCGCACACCCGAGGATTCTGCGGTTCCAGGCCAATCGCCTGGATCGAATGCTCCGTTCTTGCGACTTGGACTTGGCCTCGAACTTGCTCTGCCGTGCCGGTGGCAGTTAGGACTTCGGCATAAATCTCAAGTGGTTCGATGCACAGCGGAAGGACTTTACCTTTGGCGTCAAGAAGTCGGGCTACCCAATCCAGACCTTCGACCAAATTGTCAGTCTCTTCCCAGAGAGCGGTAATCAAGAGATTCCCAAGTGAGTGTCCATCGAGTTCGCCTTTTGAGGAAAATCTGTGCTGGAGAACTCTTGCCCAAGTTGAGCCCCAAGTGTCATCACCACAGAGCGCGGCTAATGCCATTCGTAAATCACCGGGAGGGACGATTCCAAACTCTTCCCGAAGTCTGCCGCTGCTGCCACCATCATCGCTCACGCCAACCACAGCAGTCAGATGCGGCGTAACTCTGCGCAGAGCTTGCAGGCTTGCGGCTAACCCATGCCCGCCGCCAAGCGCTACAACATCAACTGACCTAACTGGTGCAGTAGACAATTATTCACGTCCCAAATCGCGATGTACTACTCGAACTTCAACGCCAGACTTCACCAAACGAGCCGATAGATTTTCAGCCATTGCCACGCTTCGGTGTTTTCCGCCTGTGCAACCCATGGCGATGGTCACGAACCGTTTGCCCTCGCGCAAATAACCATCTTCAACCAAGTTAATTAGTTCGGCGTACTTGGTTAGGAACTCCTGCGCTTGATCGGAACCAACAACAAATTCATTGACCTGTTCATTCAGACCGGTGAGTTCCTTTAGCTCAGGATCCCAATATGGATTGGGCAAGAATCGAAGATCGGCAACTAAGTCAGCATCAACTGGAATTCCATACTTGAAGCCGAAAGACATGACTGTAGCTCGTAGCGCGACATGCTCGTCATCACCAAATGAACCTTCGATTGATCTGCGCAGTTCATGAACATTTAAGTTGCTGGTATCTACAACGAGGTCAGCGTCAGCTCGTAAGTCGCTTAGGAGACGCCGTTCCCGCTGAACCGCGCCCAACAAACTGTCATCGCGTTGTAACGGATGCGGGCGACGCGATGATTCGTACCTGCGCACTAAAGCCTCATCGCCAGCCTCAAGAAATAGCACCCGCAAGTCGTGGCCAGCCTGCTTGATAGCTGTTAGGGAGTCACGTAACTCCTCGAATAGCTGTCCACCGCGCACATCCGCAACCACTGCGACTTTACGAGAACCAGTCCGTTGTGCAACGTAGTCGACAACATTGGTCATCAAGGTCGGCGGCAAGTTATCCACGACGAACCAGCCAATGTCCTCTAGCGCCCTAGTGGCAGTTGATCTTCCGGCACCAGACATGCCAGTGACCAGTATTACGTCGATCTGAGATTCGCTCACGATTCAATTATCTCGCCTGTGGCGGTGTTAACGGTTACTTCCCTGGGATTTGATTTGTTCAAAAACTGCCAGATTTGCTCCGCCTGCACTGCCCCGATACCAGGAGCTGCCGTGAGCTCTACTTCGGTGGCAGCCACCACATTCTTGAGTGACCCAAAGTGAGCAAGTAACGCCTTCTTCTTGATCGGCCCAAGTCCTGGAACATCGTCGAGAACGCTATCGACCATTCCCTTAGACCTGCGATTTCGATGCAATGTGATGGCAAACCTATGTGCCTCATCGCGAACGCGTTGCAGCATGAAAAGCGCTTCACTGCTTCGGGGCAGAATCACTGGATACGCCGCACCTGGAACCCAGATCTCCTCCATTCGCTTTGCAAGTCCGACCACGTGCATGTTGCCTACTCCTGCAATTTCTAGAGCTTTGGCAGCCGCATTAACTTGTGGTATTCCACCGTCAATCACCAGAAGATTTGGTCGATACGGACGTTTCTCATCGTGTTCCTTGAATCTTCGAGCGACTACCTGAGCTATAGATGCTGTGTCATCTCGCGGGTCTTCGATTATGAATTGCCGGTAATCCTTCTTCTTTGGAATCCCATCTTCGAAAACAACTAACGAGGCAACGACGTTGGTTCCTGAAATATGTGAAACGTCGATACATTCAATTCGCAGTGGCGCATCTGGCAGGTCCAAAGCCTCTTGAATCTCTGCCAGAGCTTTGCTTCGCGTCACCAAGTCTGTCGATCGCTTTGTCTTGTGTAACCCAAGTGCTTGACCCGCGTTGACAACAACCGTGTCCATAAGCATTCTCTTGTCGCCTCGAGCTGGAACTCGGACACTGATTTGAGCTTCGCGGATAGTGCCCAATAGTTCTGCCAAACTGACAGCGCTTTCTGGCTCATGGCTAACTAGAACTTCAGTCGGAATCTCTTCCTTGGTCGCAGTTGCGTAAACATGCATCAGAGCATCTGTCATCAGTGTCTCACTGGTTGCATCAACCGGGTTTTCCATTATGAACCCGCGCTGACCGACGATTCTGCCACTTCGAACTGAGAAGACTTGAACTGCAGATTGTAGATCATCGTGGCTTAAGCCCACAACGTCAGCAAATGTGTCTTCTGGTAATACCACGACACTTTTTTCTAACACTCTCTCAAGCGCTGCTAGATCATCGCGAAGCACGCTCGCTTGCTCGTAATCTTGGGAGCTTGAGGCCACGTTCATCCGGCGAGCGATGTCGGTCATGATCTCTTTGGAGTTTCCTGACATAAATGATATGAACTTCTTTACTAGTTCACGATGTCCAGCCTCATCGATCTTTCCGACGCAAGGCGCGCTACAACGATCGATGTGTGCCAGCAAACACGGTCTGCCGGAAGATTTAGCATTTCTGAATACTCCAGAGGTGCAACTGCGCACCGGGAACACGCGAAGTAAGTGATCTAGCGAGTCACGAATCGCCCATGCCTGAACATATGGGCCAAAGTAAGTGACTCCCTTGCGCTTATCGCCACGATACACAAATGCTCTGGGAAACTCTTCTTGAGTAGAGAGAGCCAGATATGGGTAACTTTTGTCATCTCGATATCTAACGTTAAACATTGGATCAAATTCCTTGATCCATGCGTATTCAAGTTGCAGGGCCTCAGTTTCAGTTCGTACGGTTACCCAATCCAAACTGCGTGCGGTAGTCACCATAGTTTGAGTGCGTGGGTGCAGATCGTTTGCAAAATAGGAATTGATTCGGCTCTTTAAGTTCTTGGCTTTACCAACATAAATGACTCGATCTTGAGAATCTCGCCATCGATAAACCCCAGGGCTTGTCGGGATTTCCTTTGGCTTATCCGTGATCTGCACAAGTACTACTTAGTTACAGACTTTCCAGCCGGCGTCTTCTTAGCTGGTACTTTTTTCGCCGCTGCACTGGACTTCGTGGGTTTTGCCGATCCTTGCGATGCTCTTGCGTTCGATGGCTTAACTTCCAGTAATGGCTTAAGGAATCTAGCAGTATGGCTTGTCGCGTGGTTTGCAACTTGCTCCGGCGTTCCCGTAACTACCACCTTGCCACCGCCAGATCCGCCTTCTGGACCCATATCGATAATCCAATCTGCGGTCTTGATCACATCAAGGTTGTGTTCGATCACAATGACGGTGTTTCCTTTTTCAACCAAAGAATGCAGAACTATGAGCAACTTTCTAACGTCTTCGAAATGCAACCCGGTTGTTGGCTCATCCAAAACGTAAACCGTGCGGCCTGTCGAGCGCTTTTGTAGCTCGGAGGACAACTTGACTCGTTGCGCCTCACCACCGCTTAAGGTGGTTGCTGGTTGACCAAGTCGCACATATCCAAGTCCAACGTCAACTAAAGTGCGTAGATGCCTGGCAATTGCAGGAATACTCTCGAAGAACTCCAAGGCTTCTTCAACGGGCATGTTGAGCACATCTGAGATCGATTTGTTCTTGTAATGCACCTCAAGGGTTTCGCGGTTGTATCTTGCGCCATGGCAAACTTCACATGGGACATAGACGTCAGGCAGGAAGTTCATTTCGATCTTTAACGTGCCATCTCCAGAACATGACTCACAACGCCCACCTTTGACGTTGAACGAGAAACGTCCTTGCTGATATCCACGCATCTTCGCTTCAGGAGTTTCGGCAAAGAGTTTCCTGACGTGATCGAAAACTCCCGTGTAAGTTGCTGGATTTGATCTTGGGGTACGTCCAATCGGACTTTGATCCACGTGAACAACTTTGTCCAACTGGTCTACGCCATCGACCTTCTTATGTCGACCCGGAACCGTACGGGCCCCATTTAGATCTCGTGCTAGCACGTTATACAAGATGTCATTGATTAGCGTTGACTTGCCTGAACCTGAGACTCCGGTTACTGCTGCAAATACCCCAAGTGGAATGTCGACTTTAACGTCAGCGAGATTATGTTCCTTTGCGCCATGTATCGTCAGCAATCGACTTTGGTCCACTGGTCGACGAATCTGCGGAACTTCAATAGCGCGCTTACCGGACAAGTACTGTCCAGTAATTGATTCCTTAGTACCAATCAACTGCTCGTATGAGCCACTAGATACAACATGACCACCGTGCTCGCCAGCTCCCGGTCCGATGTCCACAATCCAGTCAGCAGTGCGAATCGTATCCTCGTCATGTTCAACGACAATTAAGGTATTTCCCAGGTCGCGGAGTCTAATTAAGGTTTCAATCAGCCTATGGTTATCTCGTTGATGAAGGCCGATGCTTGGCTCATCCAAAACATAAAGTACGCCAGTAAGTCCGCTACCGATCTGAGTAGCCAACCGAATACGTTGCGCTTCTCCACCAGCCAGTGACCCAGCAGATCTTTCTAGTGACAAGTAATCGAGACCAACATCGATCAAGAATGCTAACCGCTCATTGACTTCTTTAAGTACGCGATCCGCAATTGCTCGCTCTCTGGGCGATAGCTCAAGTTTCTTGAGGAACTCCGCGCATTCCCCGATTGGCAGCTGTGCAATTTGAGCAATGCTCTTGTCGTTGAGTGTTACAGCCAGCGAAAGCGGTTTTAACCTGGCTCCCGCGCACGCTGGACAAGGTACTTCGCGCATGTAACCTTCAAGCTTCTCGCGGCTTGAGTCGCTCTCGGACTCCTGGTGTTTGCGCTCAATGTATTGAATTACGCCTTCAAAACCAGTTGAGTAAGTTCGTTGTCTGCCGTACCTGTTTTTGTACTTGACCTGAACCTCGTGATCATTGCCGTGCAATAGGGCTGCGCGAGCCTTGGTGGGTAATTTCTTCCATGGCACATCTAATGCAAAATCGAGTTCATTTGAGAGTGCTTTGGTAAGCCTAAAGAAGTAATCAAAAATGTGGCCTGATGCCCATGGGTCGATCGCCCCTTCTTCGAGCGATAAGTCGGGATTAGGAATAACTAAGTCTGGATCGACTTCCATCTTGTTGCCAAGACCAGTGCATTCTGGACAGGCACCAAATGGCGAATTGAATGAGAACGATCTTGGCTCGAGTTCTTCGAATTGATTTCCGTCAAACAGGCAAACAAGATGTTCGCTGAACATTCGTTCGCGATCTGGGTCACCCTCTGGCAAATCAACAAACTCAAGGGTTACTAGTCCACTCGATAGGCGTAGTGCAGTTTCAACGCTGTCAGTAAGTCTGCGCACGGCATCTGACTTAACTGCCAAGCGGTCAACTACTACCTCGATAGTGTGCTTTTCTTGCTTCTTTAACTTAGGTGGTTCTTCAAGCGGATAAACCACGCCATCAATTCTGGCTCGCGCAAAACCTTGCGTTTGCAAACTTCTAAACAGTTCGGCGTATTCACCTTTGCGTTCGCGAACAACTGGAGCCAAAAGTTGAAATCTTGTACCTTCTTTGATTTCAAGGATTCGATCTACTATTTGTTGCGGAGACTGACGCGCAATCGGGCGTCCGCAATCTGGACAATGAGGTCGGCCGGCTCGGGCAAACAATAATCGCAAGTAGTCATAGACCTCTGTAATTGTGCCCACAGTTGAGCGTGGATTTCGATTTGTGGATTTTTGATCAATTGAAACTGCAGGTGATAGACCTTCTATGAAGTCAACATCTGGCTTATCCATCTGACCAAGGAATTGGCGAGCATATGCTGACAACGACTCAACATATCTTCGTTGACCCTCAGCAAAAATGGTGTCAAAAGCTAGTGAAGATTTTCCAGACCCAGAAAGGCCTGTGAAAACAATCAGCGAATCTCTTGGAAGATCAATGTTTACGTCCTTGAGGTTGTGCTCGCGAGCGCCTCTAACGATTAATTGATCAACCACATTCCTATGTTAGTTGTCAGCATCCTTTGGTGCATCGGTGATACGGCCTGCGTGCGCTTGAGCAGTTGGATCCTTTCGGACTTTAACAAAGCTAGCAACAGTCGCAATAGTCAAAATTGCAGCGATTACGACCAAGGAAAGTGAGGTAGGAATTTTAGGGATTGATTCGTTCACCTCGTGTCCGTAGAGCAGAATCAACTTCAATCCGATGAAGACCAAGATTGCGGACAATCCAAGTGACAAGTAAACCAACTTGTCTAGCAATCCCTTGAGCAGGAAGTACAACGCACGCAATCCAAGCAAAGCGAACGCATTGGCTGAGAAAACCAAGAACGGCTCTTGGGTGACTCCGAACGTGGCTGGGATTGAATCAAGTGCAAACAGCAAGTCGGTTGCACCGATAGCAATCATCACGAGCAGCATTGGAGTTCCGTAGCGCTTACCAGCCTGTTTGATTGTTAACTTTGTCCCGTGATACTCATCTGTGAATGGTGCGACCTTACGGATGGAGCGAACCAGTATGTTTTCACTGGGATCCGGATCTTCATCCCAGTGTTTAAACAGCCCGTAACCTGTGTAAATCAAGATTGCTCCAAAAATCACAAAAGTAAATGCAAATGCCTCTAAGGCTGCTGCGCCAAGGGCAATAAAGATTCCACGGAAAATCAGTGCTAAAAGTACACCTACCAGCAAAACCCGCTGGTGATAAATACTTGGCACTGCAAACTGGGTAAGAATGATGATGAAGACAAACAGGTTGTCTACTGAGAGTGATTTCTCAACCAGGTAGGCGGCAAAATACTCAGTTCCAAATGTGGATCCATAACTAGTCCAGACCCACACACCAAAGGCAACTGCAATACCGATGTAGAAAATAGACCAGGCAGCAGCTTCTTTGAACATTACGTCATGGGGTTTGCGACTAACTGTGACGAAGTCGAGAACAATCAATCCAAAGATTCCCAAAATCAGCGCGGCCCATAGTCCTTGACTTACATCCATTTGAATTCCTTAGGTTGCCTGATCTTCTGTTCCCAGGTGCTCGATAGCCTCACCGCGGTGTTCAGTTGATTCTTCGATAGCTTGCGAAACCTCAGACTGTAGAGCCAGTTCTGGTGAACGACGCACTGCAATAAGACTTGTAACTACTGTTACCCCCAGCACGACGGCGATAAACATTAGTGACTGACTAATTGTTACATGGGGTGGATGTAAATTCGTGGTGCCTTCCACGGCTTCGAGGAATAACTTAATCGCAATAAAACCGAGGATTATCGCTAGACCGCGGGCGAGATAGATGATCTTCGACAGCAATCCATCCAACAAAAAGTAGAGCTGACGCAGTCCCATAAGCGCAAAGGCATTAGCCGCAAACACCAGATAAGGCTCTTGTGTTAGACCAAATACGGCTGGGATTGAGTCCAGAGCAAATAGCAAATCGGTTGTTCCAACCGCGAGAATCACTACGAATAGCGGAGTTATAAAACGTTTCCCATCCATCTTTACGATGAACTTAGTTCCCACGTACTCTCGCGTAGTGGGCAAGTACTTTTCCACTAGACGAATCAAGCCATTACCTTCTGGGTCTGGTTCTTCATCGTGCGATCGCCAGACGGAAATCGCTGTATAAAACAAGAATGCAGCAAACACATAAAAAGTTGCAGTGAATCTTGCAATCGCTGCCGCGCCAACAACTATCAGAATGCCTCGCAACACAATCGCAATGGCAACGCCGATCAAAAGCACTCGATGCTTGAGCATCTCTGGAACGGCAAAAGAAGACATCAAAACGATAAAGACGAATAGGTTGTCTACTGAAAGGCTGTACTCAGTGATCCATCCCGCTAGAAACTGCTGACCGTATTCGGCACCAAAGTAATTCCATACATAGGCGGCAAAAACCAATGCGGCAACAATGTAGGCGATAACCCATCGTGCTGCTTGTTTTGGACCAAAGACGTGTGGTCTGGCATCAACTACGGCGAAATCGAGAACAAAGGCCGCAATCAGAACGCCAACGGTAATTACCCATGTGGCTGTAGAAACGTTCACTAGCCAACTCTAGCCAAGTGAGATGAGACTACGCGTGGCCAGCCTGGGACATTTGCCGCAATTCCTTTTTCAGTTCATGAATCTCATCACGTAACCGAGCAGCCACTTCAAACTGAAGTTCGCTCGCAGCCGTATGCATCTGTTCGGAAAGTTGATCGATTAAGTCACCTAAGTCACGTGCTGGAATGCTGCGCAAACTTTCTCTTACCGATGTTGGTACCCTGACTCCAGATTTCTGATCGGCCATAAACATCTCAGTATCTTCGTCTTCTCGCGAAATCAAGTCAGTAATGTCGGCAATCTTTTTGCGAAGTGGTTGTGGATCCAAACCATGTTTAACGTTGTATGCAACTTGTTTCTCCCGGCGGCGGTTTGTTTCATCGATTGCTACCCGCATCGAGTCTGTGATCTTGTCCGCATACATATGTACTTCACCAGAGACGTTACGAGCCGCACGGCCGATGGTCTGAATCAAACTGCGATGGCTACGCAGGAACCCCTCTTTGTCTGCATCAAGAATTGCCACCAAGGAAACTTCAGGTAAGTCCAAACCTTCGCGTAATAGGTTGATTCCGATAAGAACGTCATACTCACCCAGTCTGAGTTCTCGCAGTAATTCAACGCGGCGCAAAGTATCGACCTCGGAATGCAAATATCGCACCCGAATCCCCTGTTCTAGCAGGTAGTCCGTCAGGTCTTCCGACATCTTTTTGGTCAATGTCGTTACAAGTACCCGAGTTCCGTTCTCAGCCCGCAATCTAATTTCATGAATCAGATCATCGATTTGACCCTTTGTCGGTTTAACTATGATTTCTGGATCAACCAAACCAGTAGGACGGATGACTTGTTCAACCACATCGTTGTTAACGACGCCTAACTCAAATGGACCAGGTGTTGCAGACAGATACACCGTCTGCCCGACTCGCTCGAGAAACTCGGGCCACTTTAGAGGTCGGTTATCCATTGCACTTGGCAATCGGAAGCCGTGCTCAACGAGAGTTCGCTTTCGTGAGGCATCCCCTTCGTACATTGCGCCGATCTGTGGGACTGTAACGTGACTTTCATCAATAACAAGAAGGAAGTCTTCTGGGAAATAGTCGAGCAAGCAATTGGGAGCCGAGCCGGCATCGCGGCCATCAATGTGCCGTGAGTAATTTTCAATACCAGAGCAGAATCCAAGGTTCTGCATCATTTCAATGTCATAGGAAGTGCGCATCTTGATGCGCTGTGCTTCAAGCAACTTGCCTTGACTCTCTAATTCGGGAATTCGGATCGCTACCTCTGCTTCAATGGCTGAGATTGCCTTGTTCATTCGCTCCGGCCCTGCTGTGTAATGGGAAGCTGGAAAAATATAGATCTCATTGTCATCGGTCAAAATCTCACCAGTTACTGGATGCAGTGACATCAAGCGTTCGATCTCGTCGCCAAACATTTCGATCCGGACTGGATGCTCTTCGTAAACTGGATAAACCTCAATTGTGTCGCCGCGGACTCGAAATGTGCCGCGGGTGAACGCTATGTCATTTCGGTTGTATTGAATGTCAACTAAGCGCCGTAATAACGAGTCGCGATCGACACTCTCGCCAACTTTGAGCCGAACCATACGATCGACGTACTCCTGTGGTGTGCCCAACCCATAGATACAAGAGACACTAGCCACCACAATTACATCTCGTCGAGTAAGCAAGCTGTTGGTAGCGCTGTGGCGTAGTCTTTCGACTTCTTCATTTACCGATGAGTCCTTTTCGATGAATGTGTCGCTTTGTGGGATATACGCTTCTGGTTGGTAATAGTCGTAGTAGGAAACGAAGTACTCAACTGCGTTGTTGGGCAATAACTCCCGAAATTCATTCGCAAGTTGTGCAGCGAGCGTCTTATTCGGCGCTAGCACCAGAGTCGGCCGTTGCAATCTCTCAATCAACCATGCAGTTGTAGCGCTCTTTCCAGTTCCTGTCGCGCCAAGTAAAACCACATCTTTGTCGCCCTGGCGGATTCGTTTCTCAATCTCCGCTATTGCTGCAGGTTGGTCACCCGCTGGAACAAACTCGCTAATCACTTCGAAAGGAGCAACCGTGCGCTGCAGATCGGTAATCGGGCGAGTCATGTCTAAAGACTACGCGGAAAGCTGATGCCACACCTTGGAGACGTTGTCCTGTAGCTCCGATAGCGTTCCATTGTTATAGATAATGTAATCGGCTACCCTAGCTCGCTGGGCATCTGTAGCTTGATTAGAAATTCTGCCTTCAATGTCTGGCATTTCTAGACCACGCAAAACCAGTCGATCTTTTCGGCTCAGTTCATCGGCCAAAACGATAATCACTTTGTCGAATTGAGACTCGAGACCCTTTTCAACTAACAACGGGGTGTCATAAACCACCACTGACGTAGCTGGAAGTGAATCTCGGATTTGTGCAACTTTAGCAATCACTGCTGGGTGGATGATTGCTTCGAGCTTGGCTAACTCCGCAGGGTTCTGGAATACAATCTCAGCTAGTTTTTTTCGATCAATACTCCCTGATTCAGAAAGAACTGATTCGCCAAAAGTAAGAATTGTGTTCTCATATCCGATCTGTCCTGGCTCTAATACTTCTCGGGAAATAGCATCAGCATCGATTACCACAGCGCCTAAATCAGAGAAGATTTTGGCTACAGTCGATTTTCCGCTACCAATTCCGCCAGAGAGTCCTACGTACACGCTTCCACCCTATGCGCTGGTTACCAGTAACTGGCTTTCTCAATAGAAAAGCGGCTGTCAAATACCTGACAGCCGCTTTACCTAGTTTGAATTATTCGGCTTTGTCGGCCAACTCTGCTTTAAGAGCCTGCAAGCCAGCATCATCAGAAAGTGTTCCTTCAGAAGTTGATTCGCCTGAATAAGAAGTCGGCACTTCAGCATCAGCGTTAGCCGCTGCGTCAGCCTTCTTTGACTCGCCAACAGCTAGCTTGTGAGCTTCCCACTTAGCGTGCGCTGCAGCATACTGAGCTTCCCATTCAGCCTTCTTCTCTTCGTGACCTGGCAACCATTCGTTGGTGTCTGGGTCGAAGCCTTCTGGGTAAATGTAGTTTCCATTTTCGTCATACTGGTTCATGCCATATAGACCAGCATCGAATGACTCTGTTTCATCAGAATCTACATCTTCATTGGCTTGGCGCAAGGAAAGCGAAATTCGACGACGCTCTAGATCGATGTCGATGACCTTAACAAATGTTGAGTCACCAACCTGAACGACTTGTTCCGGAATTTCAACGTGGCGTCCAGCTAGTTCAGAGATGTGGACTAGACCTTCAATGCCATCACTTACGCGAACGAATGCACCGAATGGAACCAACTTAGTAACTTCACCTGGCACTACCTGACCCATTGTGTGAGTGCGTGCAAAGTGCTGCCATGGATCTTCTTGAGTCGACTTAAGGGATAGCGAAACGCGCTCGCGATCGAAATCAACTTCAAGAACTTCTACAGTTACTTCCTGGCCCACTTCGACAACCTTTGACGGATGATCGACGTGTTCCCATGAAAGTTCAGAGACGTGAACTAGGCCATCTACGCCACCAAGATCAACGAAGGCACCGAAGTTAACGATGCTGGATACAACACCCTTACGGATCTGACCCTTTTCAAGTTGATTCAAGAAGCCATGACGAACTGCGCTCTGGGACTGTTCTAGGTAAGCACGACGAGAAAGCACAACGTTGTTGCGGTTCTTATCAAGCTCAATAATCTTGGCTTCAATTTGCTTGCCAATGTATGGCGCTAGGTCGCGAACGCGACGCATTTCAACAAGCGAAGCTGGCAAGAAGCCGCGAAGTCCGATGTCCATGATCAAGCCGCCTTTAACGACCTCGATGACAGTGCCGGTAACGACGCCATCCTCTTCCTTGATCTTTTCGATTGAGCCCCAAGCGCGTTCGTATTGAGCGCGCTTTTTGGAAAGAATGAGTTGACCTTCTTTATCTTCCTTCTGAAGAACTAGCGCTTCAATGATGTCGCCAACAGTTACAACTTCGTTGGGATCGATATCGTGTTTGATGCTTAGCTCACGAGAAGGGATAATTCCTTCGGTCTTGTAGCCGATGTCAACGAGAACTTCGTCTCGACTAACTTTTACTACGATGCCTTCTACGATGTCTCCATCGTTAAACGGCTTAATTGTGGCGTCGACTGCGGCCATAAATTCTTCGGCTGATGCGAAATCGTCGACGGTGGAGAAGTTGCTCTTGTCAGTAGTGACAGTCATTAAGTTATTGCCTCGATGCGGATAGAAATAGTTCCAATGTTGCATTCTTTCCTTGCGGATCCCGTGGAACTAGGTCTGTCCTTGGGCAAATGGCAACCTTCTAAGGATAGGCACCCGCTGATGCTGGGTCAAAACCAATATCCCCGATTTCAATGGGTTTAGTGACCTGCACTGGCCCAGGAGGTGCCTATGCCGGTGGAAACTTCCATTGGGACGGATAAATCCCCCACTGAGCTCATGTTTTCGACGACAATTCTTGTAACTTGCTCAAGCTCACCCTTAGCAACTTCAACAACTAATTCATCGTGAACCTGCAACAGCAGCCTGGACTTTACCCCAGCTGACTTCATGGCAGAATCAACCTTCAACATGGCTACCTTGACCAAATCAGCGGCGGATCCTTGGATTGGAGCATTCAGTGCCATGCGCTCAGCCATATCTCGCAACTGTCTATTGTCACTATTCAAATCTGGAAGGTAACGCCGACGCCCCATGATTGATTCGGTGTAGCCCAACTTCCGAGCTTCGATCACGACGTTTGCCAGATAATCACGTACGCCGCCAAACCTTTCAAAGTAGGTATTCATCAGCGACTTGGCTTGATCGTTTCCAATACTCAGCTGCTGTGCCAGGCCGTATGCCGAGAGTCCATAAGCCAAGCCGTATGACATCGCTTTGATTTGTCGTCGCATGTCAGCATCAACTTTGTCGGGCGGGACTCCAAAAACTTGAGAACCAACCGTGGTGTGTAAGTCTTCGCCAGTCTTAAGGGCTGCAATCAACCCTGGGTCATTTGAAAGATGCGCCATCACGCGAAGTTCAATTTGACTGTAATCCGCAGTTAACAGAGTTTCGAATCCCTTGCCAACAACAAACGTTCCGCGAATTGCAAAACCTTCATTGGTGCGAATTGGAATGTTTTGCAGATTTGGTTCAGTGCTAGAAAGCCGGCCAGTAGCGGCAACCATTTGATTAAAGCTGGTGTGAATCCGATCATCATCTCGCACTGCGGCGAGCAACCCTGTGACCGTTTGCTTTAACTTGATAACCTCGCGATACCGCAGCAGCGCAGTCAGCAACTCATCATCAGGAAATTTTGCTAACAGTCCAAGCAAAGATTCCGCGTCCGTGGTGTAACCCGTTTTGATCTTCTTAGTCTTCGGCAGGCCGCGTTCCTCGAAAAGCACTTCTTGCAATTGTTTAGGCGATCCTAAATTGAATTCATGACCTACTGAATCGTGCGCTTGCTTCACGGCTTGCGCCGCATCGGCATCAAAACTAGTTTCTAGCTTCTTAAGAGCCTTAATGTCGACCGCGATGCCGTGCGCTTCCATTTCGGCAAGCAGTGGGACCAGTGGCATTTCAACATCAGTAAATAACCCCTCGCCACCGCGCTTCTTAAGCTCGACTTTCAGGAATTCACTTAGATCCAAGGTTGCTCGAGCGGCTTTAGCTAAAACATCGCCTGAAACTTCAAGAGAAGCATCCAGTGATAGTTGCGCGCTTTGGCCAGTTGAGTCTGTCTCAAGAGATTTACCCAAGTAACGCATAACCAAATCGGCCAATTCAAAGTTTCTACCACCAGGAGAAACTAGATATGACGCAATTGCAGTATCAAATACCACTGCGTTTAGTGGCGTTCCCATTGCCTTGAATGCCAGCATTGGTCCTTTGCCATCATGCAGAATCTTTTCCGCCGATCCGGCTAACCACTTGGCAAGTGTGTCTCCGCCATCCGTTGGAGTACACCAAACAGATGCTCCGGCAATGTCTACGAATGCGATTGCTTCAATCAGGCCAGTACCACTTCCCCAGTGTCCTGATGTTGACAATGCAACAGGTCCGGTGGTGGCCTTAAGCCATTTCGCTAGTTCAGATTCAGAAACCTTCTTGGTTACAACATCGAAGCCTTCACTTGCAGAATCATGTCCGATAGCAGATGGCTTGGCACTGTCGTTCTCAGGGACGGTTTTTGACTTTGTACCGACTGAGTTGCTGGACTTAGTAGTCGGTGCATCGAGCACAGTACCGTTGCCGCTCGGCCAAGCCGCAAACAATCTTGGGCGAAGTGCAGAGAACTCAAGAGCATCCAAAGTCGCATGGACAACGCTGACGTCGTACTCGCGCTTGGCATACTTTTCTATTGCTTTGTCTACAGGCGCATCTTCAACTAAACGATTCAGTTCGTAATTGAGTTTTACTTGATCAATGTGGGCTCGAAGTGCCTCACCAACTTTGCCACGAATTGAGTCAGCTACGGCAAGGATCTTTTCTAGGTCTCCGAATTCAGCAATCCACTTTGCTGCCGTCTTTGGGCCAACGCCTGGAACACCTGGCAGATTGTCACTACTTTCTCCTACCAACGCCGCTAGTGACCGATACTGCTTTGGGGTAACTCCATATTTTTCAAATACTGCATCTGGAGTCATGTGCACTAAGTCAGACATGCCTTTGCGAGGATAAAGGATTGTTACTCGGTCATCAATTAGCTGGAACGAATCACGATCGCCACTGACAATCTGGACTGGAAAGTCACAGCTCTTCGCCAAGGTTGCCAAGATGTCATCGGCTTCGAATCCATCGGCCGTAACAACAGAGATGTTGAGTGACTCTAGGACCTGTTTGATTAATTCAACTTGGCCTTTGAACTCTGGGGGTGATTTTGCTCTGGTGGCTTTATAGTCTGGATATCTTTCGCTTCGAAAAGTCTGCCTGGAAACGTCAAATGCGACAACTAAGTGCGATGGTGCTTGATCCTTTAAAACGTTGACCAACATAGAAACGAAGCCATAGACCGCATTGGTATGTTGGCCCGAACTTGTCGCAAAGTTTTCAACTGGCAGGCCGTGAAACGCTCGATAGGCAAGCGAGTGACCGTCCAAAATGAGAAACTTAGAAGTAGCAGCCACGTATTGATCCTAGAGGGGTACCCATGAGTTCGAACCAAGAGAACCAAGCAAGCGAGATTGCTGTCGGCGCAATGGCCGAACGAATGGGCATTACTGTTAGTTTCGCTACTGCAAACAAGGTAGTTGGGCACATGCCAGTAGAAGGAAATACCCAACCATTCGGATTGCTAAATGGTGGCGCTTCAATGGCGCTAGCAGAAACCTTAGGGTCAGTTGGTGCACATTTACATGCCGGACCAACACGCAGTGTGGTTGGAATTGATATCAATGGCACACATCATCGGAGTGCAACTGCCGGTCAAGTTA
>Ga0214917_10000061_pt1 | contig 121633 bp, 170 predicted proteins | sample LL_1208_BB_MetaG_FD_177983 | JGI IMG/M metagenome (GOLD analysis project Ga0214917, IMG submission 177983) | Freshwater microbial communities from Lake Lanier, Atlanta, Georgia, United States - LL_1208_BB | ecosystem: Environmental > Aquatic > Freshwater > Lake | place: USA: Georgia... | reverse complement strand
GTAGCCGGTCTCGAGGTAGCTGCCGCCCTTGTAACCGACGAGGATCTTGTTACGGGGGAAGTAGGGGTCCTTGTAGACGGTGAAGCGGTTGCTGAGGCTGCCGATGGGTGTTGCACCGATCGAGAAGCCGCTGCCGACCTGGCCCTGGCCGTCGAGGCTGTAGCTGGGCTTGTAGAGCACCGAAGCCTCGAGGACGGTGGCGACATCGGGTGAAACCACGATGAAGTTGGCCGAACCACGGAGGGTCTTGCGGTGGATCTCGTTTGCGACGTCGATGATGGTCTCGATGAGGGTCTCGTACCACTCACGGACGGTACCAGTGAACTGGGGTCCGGGAGCGTTGGTGCCCTGGAGAACCTCGGCGCCTGTCACCTTGTTGACGAAGCGTCCTGGTGCACGTGACCAGTAGTAGTTGGCGCCGTTAGCCTGGACGAGGAGGTCGTTGAGGATCTCGCGGTCGATCTCGAGAGCGATCTGCTCGGAGAGGATCTGAGTGAGCTCGACCTCGGCATCCATGCTGTGATAAGCATTGAGGTCCTGGGCGAGTTCTGGTGACCAACGAGCGCGCAGCTTACGAGTGGTAGCTGTGACGGCGATGGACTCGATCTTGATGTCGATCTCGGGGATGATTGGCTGTGGGCCGTTGCCGAGGCCGAAGTCAGACTCGAAGACTGGAACGGTAAGAGCCGATGCATCGGTAGAGTCAGCGCTGAATGCGTCGGAGATGACGTATGAAGCGGTGAGGTTTGCAATGCCGACGTTCGTGATCATGACGCCTGACACGACAGTGAGGATTGCTGCGGTGCCTGATGTTACATCAACGAGTGGGTTAGGAGTGAACACGCCGCCGCTGAATGTGCCGAGCTGGTTGAGACGACGGACGTTGAGGAGGTTTGACCCGCCCTGGATGGTCTCACCGACTGTACCGAGACCGAGTGATGCTGCTGCGGTCGAGGAGAAGAGAGAGACGTCCTTCACCTGTGTTGGATCGATGTTGGTAAAGCCTGTGGTCTTGAGGACGGCGAATGAGAAGACGCCATCGCCTGTAGTTGCACCTGGGCCGCCGCTGTTGGCCTCAATGAGATTGGTGATCTGTGGGTCGAAGCCAACGAGCTTGCCGTCTGTTCCAGTTGCGAAGGCGGCCTGACCGGCAACGATTGTTGCTGAGTTGGCGCCACCTGCTGTGTGGAATGCGCCTGATGCCCAGAGCTGGACTGCAGCATTCTTCTGGTGGACCTGTGAGTAGGAGGTCCCGACGAGGTCGTACTGACCGCCGACGCCGAGCGATCCGGAACGGATGCCCTTACCTGTGGGGTTGTTGTAGATGGACTTGCCAGCGGTGTAGGTCTGAGCGAGGGTTGATGCACCGGTTTGGAGGTTGGTGTCACCGCCGACGTTGGTGCCGTAGGTGTAGTCCAAGTAGAACAGGAGACCGGATGGAAGGCTCATGGGCTGGATGGAGACGAGCTCGTTTGCCACAAGACCACCGAACACGCGGCGGACGATGGGGAAAGCGATGTTGGCGAAACCACGGATGTCGCCGGATGAAGAGGTGCTGCCACCACCTGCGCCGAGGCTGTTAACCTCGCGAAGGACCTGAGCTGCCTGGTTCTCCATGAGGCGGGCCATGTTGTCACGCTTGGTGCCGTCGAGACCGCGGAGGAGGCCTGTGCGGCTCCACTTCTCAACGAGGCGGGCGCCTTCCTGGCTGTTATTGCGATCCTTAATGCCCTCGGTGAGGTGGTTAAGGGAGAATGCCTTTGACATGTTATTAAACTCCTTGAATACTTAACAAATTACTTGAGACCGGCGAGCATCGCCCAGCGGTCGACTTCTGCTGTCTCGCCTGTGCGGGCGGCAGCTGATGAGGTCGCGCGGGAAGAACCTCCGGCGTTGAACCTGGTTGCTGACTCATTGAGTGTGGCACCATTGCCGCCAGTCAGTGACTCAGTCAGGCTCTTGAAGAGCATCTTCACTTCGCGTAGTGTCTTGGCGCCATCGATGGCCTCAATGACGACCTTCTGTTGCTTGGGCGTCAAATCCTTTGACTGCAGCATCTTATTGACGTAGAGCAGCTTCGCGTTGAAGAGATTCATATCAGTCATTTGCTCACGAAGCGTTTCAACAGCGCTTCTGTATTCATTGAGCTGGGTTACGAGAGCACGATTATCGCGTGCCTCTTTCAATTTCTTAAGCTTGTGCTTCTTGGCGTTGTCGAGTGCGTTGATCTCAACTTCGTCAACTTCCTCGAGATCACCGTCGCCGAATGCCTTAGCAGCGGCCTTGACGTGTGAAGCGCTCTTGAGGCTCTTCTTGTTGAGGAGCTTGTCCTCCTTCTGCTTGCGAGCCTCGCGGAGGCGGAAGAGCTCACGACGGAGCATGTTCTCGTCGACGTAGAATGTCTCAGCGACTGGTGCAGGAGGTGCATCATCAGCTGCCTCTTCTTCTGCATCGGGAACCATGTCACCCATGTCGCTGTCATCAGCTGCGAGCATGTCCTCTTCCTCTTCCTCGGGGACAACCCGAACGGAGGGCATGAAATCTTCTGGGAGCTCGAGATCACCGAGGTCAACCTCAAGCTTGGCCTCATTGAGCTCGTCCATATATTCCTCATCAAGGTCGCCTTCCATGTCCATCTCGTATAGCTCTTCATCAAGCTCGAACATGTCTTCCATGGCGGGTGCAGGTGACTTCTTCATGCCGCCTGCTCTAGCAGGCATTGGTGCCTTTGAAGGCTTAACACCAGCTGCGGGCTTACCAGGAGAAGCAACTGCAGCAAGCTCCTTCTTGAGCTCATTCAGATCAATCTCATAGAGTGATTCGTCCATTTTCTTCTCCTGCGCTGGTGCGCTTTCTTCTTCATTCTCGTCCAGATCGGCGTCAGTTTTCTCTTCGCTGATCAGGTTCAAAAGTTTCTTCTTTTCATCTTCGCTAAGCTGGTCAAATGCTTCCTGGAAGCTGTCCTTTGCTTGCGTCGTCTGCTTAGGTGTGAATAGCGAGACAAGTGACTTAAGAGCAGCTTCGTCAAGGACGACATCGTCCTCTCCACTGTCATCCGTTGCACCTTCATTCAGAGCATCAACAAGAAACTTCTCAGCTGTGACGGCCTTTGTTGGGTCGCCTACGAGCTGGCTGTCGATGAACTCTCTAATGCGCGGCGTGACTGCTTCTACGATTGCATTCTTGGCATTCAGCTCAGCAACTTCGCGAAGTCGCTTAGCATCGGCGATTGCTTCATCATATAGTGTCTTTGACATTAACTGTTTCCCTGCTTTCAATACATATTAGGTTCTTTGTCAAACATCCTGCAATATCTTTATTTTTAAGCGCTGCTTAACAAGATTGCGGGTGTCTGGATCCATAAGATCATTTAATCTGTCGATTGTGATAAGTTCGTCATCAGCAAGTGGGCTTGCGCGTGTTGAACCGTACTGATTACCTATAAGACGTCCAGGAGCATTTGTAAAAGATTGATTGGTAGATGCACCACCCACGGCAGGACCTGTGAAGTTCTTATAGAGCATTGACGCAGGAAAGGGTGTGATGCCTTTCATGATCGACGCTTCTTCGAGAGCTGTGCTCCACCGCATCTTTGTGAAAGATGCGTTATCCTTTCTAATGTGTGCTCTAGGCTTAGCAACACCTGTGTAGCCTGTCTTGTTGATGAAATCTTGCGTGTGCATTAGATCGTCAAGATCTTCATCTTCAAACGTGTCATCGTCTTCGATATAAGGAAAAGTTCCCACAGTGGTATAATCGCCACCGGAGAACTTTTTCTTTAGTGTACCGTATCCTGCACCTGCATTTGCATCGCCTTTAAACCAAAAGCGATGTGTAGTCGGAGGTGCGTCTCTCATGCTCAAGTAATCTTAGAAGTTCCCAGCATGAACTTGCCGATCGTGGCTCGTGCAACTTCTGCCGTAGCAGTCACAGGATTGGCTGCTACACCTTCACCACGACCGAACTGCGTTGCCGCTGCTTGACCAGGGTCACCACCGTAAGGTAGATCGCCTGTGAACTCTGGCTGTGCAAACGGATCGGTCCCGTTACCTTCGCCAGGCGACGTAAGATTGGGAATGTAAGGTGATGCTGGGAGGCCTTCGCCACCTGTCACAACCTCAGAGAGATTAGGAGCAGCGTAAGCATCATCTACACCTGATGATCTACGGCCAGCAAAACGCAAGTCAACCTGGTTGAACATGTACCCACCGTCGTCGAGCACACCGTCAGCAATACCGATGTTGGGTATGCTATCACCGGGCCCGCCGTTGCCATTCAATGCAGAGATACCTGCATTCTCAGCAGCAGTGGGTGTGTACACATTGCTGTAGATGGGTGAAGAGGGAAAGCACGACTTCAGGTTGACCTGGTTACGATTTCCAAGGCCACCTGTCTTTGCGCCATCATCTGGCGACACAACTGTTGTATAGTTAACTGCCATCTTGTCTCTCCCTCCTTAGTAGATCACAAACTGAACAGAGAGATTAGAGGCTCTCCATGATACGACGCTTGAGAGCAAGACGACGCTCCATGACGGCCTGGAGGCGACGACGGAGGCGATCTTCCTCCTCCTTGAGCATCTTAGCTGCCTTCATATCACTGTCACCAGGCTTGTACTCTGTAGCTGCAGGAGGTGTCTCATCGGCCCACTGCGCCTCTTTCTCGTTAAGACCGTAGTCCTTGCGAGCCTTTGCATTCTCCTTAGCGTGGGCAGCCTCGACCTTCTTCTTCTCCTCGAGGACCATTCTTCTAAGCATCTGGGGTGTAAGCTTCTTCATTGTAAACTCCTATGGAACATAAATTAATTATCACGAACTTTGCAAATTTACTACTTTCTTATTTTCTCTGAGAATGCCAAAGTTGACCACATTGACGCACTCTCACCAAACAAGTCAGTAGGATCTGACATCATCATCTTTCTTGCTGCAGCATCACCTGCTGACATCACTTGCTCTTCATGTGAAGGTTGTGCGTTTCTATTATTACTCTCGCCCATATGCATGTGCTGACCTGACGAAGCAGTTTCTGCCAGGATGCCCGCCATGATGGGATCAGACGTAATGTCTTTGACCATGCTGAGTGGATTGATCTTCTTGGCAGCGGGAGCAGCTCTCTGCACTTGCTCACGTGTGGGTGCAAATGCAAGCTTGTCATAGACAGACTGCCGCGGTTGTTGCTGCGGTGCTGCTCCTGCTCTGCCGCTTAAATTGCGTGCAGGTGCTTGAGCAGCTGGCGCTTGACGTTGAACTTGACGGCTTTCAACAAGGCTGCCACCGCCGCCGAGGCCCTCACTTAGTATCTCTACGAGACACTCCTTTACGATGCCCTTCAGATCTTCTTTGGATAACTTCATACTACTTCCATGCTAAGATGTCTGTGAAGATCCTATTAACTCTGTCGGATTTCGTAAAAGTTTTCTTCAACTCTCTGCCTGATATCACCTTACTCTCATTCATCATGAATGCGCCTGGTGTTGAAGGCTCTGAGACGATGTCGAAGCAGATCAGCTGGAAGTCGTCTTGAACTACAACAGCGCCGCTTTGATTACGTGTTGATCCAACACCTCTAGATGAGATGCCCAGTGTGATGCCTGCCTCAACGAGGCTCTGGAGGATCTTACCACTAGGTGTGTCAAGTAGCTCCACAACGCCCGTCACAGTGTCGCCGTCCATCTTGGCTTCGCGCACAATGTGTGACACATTCTTCAATTCTACGACAGATGTGTCAGGATGATCGCACTCACCCAGCGCTCTATTCTCACGAATGAACTTCTGGTAGTTATCAATCTCACGCTCAAGGATGGCGCGTGGATAAATACGACCGTTCTGGTTCAGTGTATCAGCACGCTGGATGACACCACGGAGCATTACTTTGCCACCGTTAAGCTGCTTTGACTCACGAACAATGTCAGGTGAGTACTTAAGTGGCAGCCACTCCTTTAAAAGAACCATGTTATCACTGGCCATCGTCTTCCTCCTCGCTCAGTTCTGTCACTAATTGAGACACTGTCATAAAGCGTGAGATTGTCTCATCATTGAGTGATGTGAAATTTAAGTTGCGTAAAGCTGTCTCCACAAGGGGTATCCTCTCTTGCAGAGTTTGATTTTTAGTTGCTGTCTTTAGCTGGCGCACTCTAGTGAGTGCTGTCTCTCTGAGAGAATTGAGACGACCAAGGAACTTCTCCTCTTGACCGTTCTCAATGCTGAAGATGTAATCTTGGATCAGCTTTGTCTGATCCACATTGAGCTTGCCTGCATATTTCTCATTGAACTTCTCGTTCATGAGCTTGACGACAAGATTATCAACTTCAGGTGTAGGTGCATCGAGATCAACAGGAAGCTCTTTCTTCTCAGCGAGAAGCCAGTGGACAACTTGTCCCTCAAGCATCACCATCTTCGTTAGATCAGAGCGATCACCTGCACACCACTCGTTCAGGAGATTTTGCACAGTTGCGTAGAAACGATAGTCAGGTATTCTTCTCTGATAAAAATCATCGTCTCTTAAGTTGTGGTTGATCTCTCTGATCAGGAGCGACTTCTCGTGATCAAGTTTACGCATATCTGCTCTGCGTGCTGCTGATTTGGCTTCAGCAAGGACGGCAGCAGCTACAGGTGTGTCACTCACAGTTGACTTGACAAGCGCGTTGAAGAGCCTGTATTCCTTGTAGAGCTCAGTTGACTTATCATAGTACTTCTCAATGATGTCAAGAGCTCTTTGTGCTCTCGTCTTATCGTTCTCAACTATTGCTGCTGATACTGAGCGCAGTAGCAGCTCATAGATGATACCGACATTTCGCTTCTTGTTGTGCTGGATGTTCATTCGTCCTCCTCTGTCGTATTGCTAGACGCAGAGATCTGCCTATTAAATATATTCTTACGTCGCATTGAACCTAAAACACTGTGTATCTCTGACATTCTTGTATCGTTGAAGGTGTAGTCATCATCTGGGTCGACGTCGTCATCAATCTCCTTAAGAACATCCTTAAATGGATTGATTAGATCGTTCTTTGCACCAAATGGGTGTGCAATCGAGTCAGTTTGATCACTCTTGTCGTGACTGACCATTGCATTGTGATCAGACATGTTGTGCAGGTGTCCGCGGCGCTTCCTCTTTGCATTGTAGCGATCACGATCTGCCTTTGTCTTTCCCTCGATCCTCTCACCGAGAAGCTTACGGCCTATCGCGTCAACTGTGTTCTGTGCCTTGATAGGAGCACTTTCATCATTGATTGACAAGTTAGACAGGTCAAAATCTGGCTCTGCTAGAATTCCTAAGCCGCGCTTGTTTGTGTTTGAAGAAGCCGTCTCAGGGCCGGGCGCTGTAGGTGCTGCTGGAGGTGTCTCACCACCGGCGGGTGGCGTTGGCTCTGTAGCAGGCGCTTCAGGCTCAGATGCGAATGGGCTTGTTGGAATACCTGCTGCCATGGATGACATGTCAGGAGCTGTAGATTTGTCTTCAGGCAGCTTGACTGCTTCGACCTTGAGCTCCATCTCCTTGTCCTTGATGATACCCTTCTCAATGGCGTCGATCTCTTCATCAGTCATCTGGAAGATCTTCTTGCGAACCCAACGCTTGTCAACAAGGTTGGGAATGCCGTTGGCAGATCCTGCAATCTGGAACTTGGTGTTGTAGAGCTCAAGCTTCTGCTGCTGTGCAATCGTTGAAGGATTTGTCAGCTTAAGGTCGAAGTCAAGGAGGTCGGGGCCGTCAAATCCGTTGGAGTGTAAGTGGATGATGGCGATCTTATTGAGCTCGGACACGATTGTGCGTTGGATGCGAGCAATTGTGCGAGAAAACCTGATGTCTTCCTGGGACAGTGTTGCCTTTGCTCCCAAGCCTTCGTCATAGCCGAGATAGGCCTTTGGGATCTTCAATGCAGCGAACATCTTCTTCTGGATGTACTGTACATCCTCAATTGCTGCTGCATTTGCGCCACCAGCGAGTGGCTCAATCTTTGTGCCCGATTGACCGCCGCGCACAGGAATGAAGTAATCCTCGTCTACTGACAGTGGATTGTATCTCAGGTCGACGCGCCCTGTCTGCTTATCAACAACTTGGCTCTTCTTGAGCTGTGCTTGAGCCTGCTCCATGTAGTTGGCGATGTCTTCAGGTGGTACGTTACCCACGTCAATGTAGAATACGCGACGATCTGGTGCACGGACAACGCGGTAGACAAGCATCGCGTCCTCGACGAGGATCAGCTGACGCCAGATACGACGTGCTGCTTCAAGAACTGATGAGCCGTAAGGTAGGAATGCGTCATTACCTAGAATTCTAAAGTGTGACACCTGCCAGTTCTCAAGAACTTGATTTCCCTGCGTCAACCATCGGAAGCGCACGGCCATTGGGTCGTCCTTATCATACCCTTCTTCACGCTCAATCTCATTGACTGGAATTGGGTAGACGTTGATGACACCTTGATCAGGTGAAACGTCGTTGAAGAGGAAGAAGTCACCGTACTTGCACATGTTGCGTGCCCAAGCTGTCAAGTTGAAGTTGACATTGAGCGTGTCGTAGAAGAGCTCATTAAGCAGCTTGTGGACGACTGGATTTTCTGAGTGGATGTGGAGGACGTTACCCTTCTCATCAGGTGAGATTGTCTCCTCAGAGTAGATGTCAAGTGCCGATGCAATCTCTGGTGTGTACTCCATCTCTTGGAAGTCAGAGTACCTTGCCATACGGTCATAAGAACCGTATGCACTCATCGCTGAGCTGTAGACGTAGCTCTGAGCTTTTCTAAACTGCTCAAATGCTGAGGTTGACTTTGTTGAAGGAGTGACTTCTCTCACTCTTCTCTTAATGACTGGGCCGCTCCTGAAGAGCTTAGTGAGCCTATTAAAGAGGTTACTATCTTGCGCCATTTATTCTCCTAGTTCTTATACACCCACGCGAACTCAGGAGGTATCCCCATCGGCCGCGAGTGTCCGCGCAGCACGCGATCTCGGTTTGACTCTTGTTGGTGCTTGTTTGATATTACGTCGTTTGAGGCACCATTAAATTGCTTGTTCTTAAAACCCATCGCGGCAAGCATTGCATTGTTTAACTTATCTGAGTCCTTGCCATAGTCATTTGATGCATCATAGAGCCAAGTTCCGATGGCGAGCGAGAGAATAAGATCGTCGTTCTCTCCCTTCATTGCCTGTGCTTTGTTCTCATTCCAGACAAATGTCTTCAACTCTTCATAGAAACGAGACGAGTATATTAGAAGCTGTTTGTTTCTGATGACCTCTTCGAGCTTTGTGAGGATCTGGTTTCTTGACTTGCCGCTCGTTGTAAAACCTGCCAGCTCTGTCTCAGCAGGTGGAACATAGTCGCCGATGTAGACAGACTTGTTCTTGTTATAGTACATCTTTGGGTAGCCTAGATCTTTAAGCTTGACTATGGTTGCATATCCAAATGAGTTATTCTCAGGGCACATTAGCGCCTTATTGTACAGCAAACCATACTCATTTAAGAGTTCACCAAACTTATCTGGTGCAATCTTACCCTTGTACTCAGCGACTACTTCACCTTCAGTGCAATCGATGACGTGAAAAGTTGAGTAATCTTTCCCATCGCCTCTTGCAACGTCAGCAGAGACGATGTACTTGTGCTCTGACAGTGCGTGTTTCCAGATCCAGACATTTCTATCTAGCCCGCCGCGATCAATTGGAGGTCGTATAATCTTGCTAATCCACTTGATGTCGTCGTCATTGAGGAACGTCTCACCTGACGCAGCGAAGTCGCACAAGTACTCCTGAGCGATCTCTTTAGCGGATAGATTTCTCGTCTCTTTCTCGAACCACGCCTGATCACGTTCAGGATGAACGTCCCAGTTCAGCCTGATGGCCTTAAATTCGTTTAAGCCCGACTCAGCCTCAGTGAAAAGCTTGTAGTATTGACCACCCACACCGTTAGGTGTTGAAAGTACAATAGCACGACCGCCAGTTGAGATTGTAGGGTACAAGCCTGTCCATAGCTCATCAAAGTTTCTAACGAATGCCGCCTCGTCGATGATCAACAGAGACAACGACTCAGAACGACCTGCATCTTCTGAAGTAGGTACAGCCTTGATCGAAGATCCGTGACTGAATTCGATCATCTGCCGGTTGTTGAGAGTAATCTGCGGGAGCACCATCCAGGGAGGAAGGTTGCTCACCATTGTCTTGACTTTCTTAATGAAGTTCTGCGCAACACCCAGCTTAGTTGCGATGATGAGGATGTTCTTGTCTTTCTGGAAGAGCGCAAGCCAAACAGAATATGCAGCAACAAGAGTTGACAAGCCAAGCTGCCTGCTCTTGACAATGACTGTAAATCGATTTTCTATGAAGTCATTGACGCAGTCATCTTGAAATGGGAACGTCTTAAATGGGATCGTTCCCTTAGTTGGATGCTGGATCTTTACGTAGTTATTGAAAAAATACGCCGGATCTTTGCCACAGCGTATAATCTCAGATACTTGTCTTGACTTGTTGCTCGTGTTCATACATCGATTTCATATGTCGTATTAAATCTATAGTATGCAACTTTACGTGGATTGTAAGGTGACATGCTGATCAGCTCGATGCCGTTGTCAGTTGTCTTCTTCTTGAGATTGAGTGTCTTACCTTCAATTCTCTTGAAATCTTTCTCAACTTGATCAATCGACTTCTTAGTAAGCTGAACTGCAGCGCGCTCCAGCTCTTTTGACTGCTCTCTCATGGATTGCTCGGAAGCAAAGTGAACCAGCGTTGTGTACTTAACGATGAGAGAGTTGCCCTGGAGCGTCATCTTTATTGACACCGTCGGTGCAGTTGTTGTTGAGCTTTTACCGAAAGTTGTGTCGATAAGCTGCCCGAGTGTATTTACTTGTTGCATTGAAAGCATGCGACTATCCTCTTAGTATATCTATTTCGTTAAGTATGTGCGATCTTCTATTAATAATTTCAGCATCCACTTCATCTCTGTTAGGACGCCAACCTATCAACCATTGTGCGCGGTTCGTCTCGGCCCACTTCATGCCACACTCCGTGCAGCACTGAAACAGCCTATGGTAGTCAACATCATCTTGCCCAACCATCACTGTCTCACAGACAAGACAGAATAGCGGAGTGACATCAGGAGTATCTGACACTTGCGCCTCCGTCGATCCAGTTGATCTCAACAAAGTTGTCAACTGCATCCTTGATTGCATCTACGTGTGAGATGATGAGGATCTGGTTGAAGTGCTTCTTCAGCGACCGCAGCAGGCGCGAGCATGCTTCAAGATTGGTGTCATCAAGTGCGCCAAACCCCTCGTCAATGATGAAGATGTTGGATTTAGGCAAAGATGACATATTGATGAGAGCAACTCTTGTCGCAATTGCAGAGATCATCTTTTCCATTCCCGATCCTAGCTCAATTATCCGTCGCTTGTCACCGTAGTTAATGTAAACTTCAAGTGAGTTCGACTCCTCATCAACCTCAAGCTCGACTGTGAAATTGCAGACACCGAGTAGAATGTTCTGGATCTCAGCATTGACAAGAGGAAGTAGCTTAGAGATTAGGCGAGAAGGGAGGCCCTTCTTTGACATGGCGACGTTGAACAACTCAAAGATCTCGAGGTCAGCAAGATCTCGCTCAAGCGTCTCCTTCTCACTCTGGAGCGTTGTGATCGATGTCTCATGAGCACCGACGTTCTTTGCATTTGTGAGCTGCAATTTACGCGTCTTCTCAAGCTCTTCTTCTACTTCCTTGATGCTGTCATAGACACCGCATAGGTTGTCTGAGTCGTTGACTACCGCACTTAGACGATCGATCTCAAGATTACATGTAGCAAGATCTCCATTGACAGTTTTAAGTGATGCCGCTGCATGCTCGATCTTCATATCAAGCTTGCTAACATCAAACTGGAGTGTTCTCTCTTCCTGGAGCATTACGTCGTATTTCTTGACCTTTTCGTCAAGATTTTGCTCGGCTATTTCGTTAATATTAGCTTGAAGCTGCTTGATGTACTTCCGCTGCTCTTCAACTTCTAGCTGCTCCTGGCCAATCTTTGACTTGCTCTCAAACGCCTTCTTGATGAATGGACAAGTTGGAAATTCGTCACCGCATGGAACTGTTGATAGAATTCCAACATCTTCATTCAGCCTTCCTAGAGATTTAAGGTGCTGTTGCAGCTCTCTATTCGCAGCTTCAAGCTTTGTCTCTAATGACCTTTGTGATTGAACTTTCTGTCGAAGTTCATCAATAGGAAACTTTTCCTTCAGTGCACTGAACTTCTCAAGGCGAACTGTATGCTTAGAGCGCAGTGCGGAGGCATCTTCAATTTGAGTTGTATACTCCTTATGCTTCTCAGCAAGACGATCCCTGCGCTGCTCGAGTTCACGCAGCTTGACAGCTGCCTCGACTGATGTATCACCATTGATAATGACACGTAGATCTGCTAACTTCCTAGTAAGATCACTGTGTGCATTGTCAAGTTCAGAAGTTTTCTCTCTCTCAACTGCAAGCATCTTTACAGCATCAGCAATTTTTGCATCAATCTGCTGCTTGTCTCGGCGACCTCTAAACGAGGCACGGAGAGGTACAAGATCCTCTCGTGACCGCTCATAAAGTGCGTCAAAGATGTCAAGATTAAGAAACTTTCCAATGATCTGCTTGCGTGCGGTCGACTTCTCCTCAAAGAACTTATTGAGGTTTCCTTGAGCTGCAAGCGATGTCATGAAGAAGTCATCTGCAGTTCCAATTAGCTGACGCAGCACTTTCTCTGTCTCGCGACGCTGTTCATCTGAGACGTCGCTTAGCTGCATGTCAGTGTCGAGTTTAGTGATGCCCAACGTCGTGTTGACGTTGACGTCACCCTTCTTATTGACCGTCTTCTTAGTTCTGCGAGAAATCTTGTACTTGTCACCCTTGACTGTAATGTCTGCTTCAGCATCACATGTGTCCTCCTTATCATTGATGATGTGGAGGTTCTTAAGCGATCCTCTATCTGAGGTGTTGAAGAGACAGTAGACAAGGCTGCCAATGATGGATGACTTTCCAGCACGGTTCTTGCCAAAGATGCCTGTGATGCCAGATGACTTGGTAAAGTCAATCTCGTTATCACCGCGGAATGCAAACGTGTTCCTAAAAGCCAGCTTGTCAAGTGACCAGCTGTAGTTTCGATCCTCATCGCCACCTAAATCAAGTGACTTCATGTACCTGTCGACGATCGCGTCAACACGCTCAAACTTGTCTTTTGGCAACGCTGAGTCGCTGTAGAAGTCACGGATCAACTCTTTAATTGTGCTAGGCTGCCTGAGATCTGTGACGGGTGTTCCGCTTGTCTTTGCCAGGCTTTTGCCAGCGTCTAGATCTGCGATCTTATAAACAATCTCTTTAGGTGACTTCTCAGCTTGCAGCTTCGATTCAATGAGGTGCAGCGTTGTAGGTGGCACCGGAACATCGGAGCCAATGCGGACACGTGCACCCGTAGGAGCACTGTCGATCATCTGGTAAGTTTCATCAAGATCACCACGGTAACCGATTGTTACAAACGGTGAGTCGTTGATGATGTGGATGAACTTACAGCTGTAATCAACTGCTGACTTAATGTCCCACAGCAGGCAGCCCTTGATGACATCCTCACCGTAATCCTGCTGGATAAACGAGCCAGGATAGGAGATGACGCCGTTACCCGTGACATTTTGACGCTTGTGGATGTCGCCCAAGAAAGTGTAGTCAAACTCATCAAAGAAGCTTGCTGTCACTTCACCGTTGATCTTCCAGTCGGAGTCAGTCGATGACCCACGAACGGCACCGTGGAAGCACGCGATGTTAATCTCACCCTTGACAGGCTTGACATCATCCCATCCTTCTTCATCAAAGCAAGAAAAGACGCACCAGTTGATGCCAGGCAAGCCTGTAGGATAGACACCTGACTTCTTGTACAAGTAGATACGCTTGTTGCCCAGCGCGTTGATGATGGGAGTGATCGCATCTTGACGGCTCTTGTTGTGGATGAGGCCGTCGTGATTGCCTAAGATCATATGGACAGGTGCGATCTCTGCCATTGTCTCGAAGCACCAGGTTAAAATATCAATTAACTCTGGTGTGATACCTTGTGTCTTGGAGTGAACGATGTCACCACCGACGAAGAAGACATCAGGCTTCTCCTTTCGAGCGATGTCGAACAATCTAGTGAAACACTTCCTATACTCGTCATGTCGAGAAAGGCCTCTAAAATGGATGTCTGAGATATGGAACGCTTTCATATGTTCTAATCTTAGACACAAAACACTAGATTTATATTTTAGTTCCTAAAGGCCTTGAGCTTGTTACTGAAGTGCTCAATCTCAGCGATCATCTCGTCGCTTATCTGGTCAGCATCGTCGTACTTGTCATACACACCGATCGCATCCTCGATGATCTCATAGAGGCTTCTCTTGAAGAGCGCAGTTGCTGTTATTGTTCCGCTCTTCTTGCCGCCGCAGCCTCCCGGTGCTCCACCGCAACCACAACCGCAGTCGCCGCCCTCATCTACGGTCTCGTCGTCCACGTCACCAACAGGTGAGTCGTCTTGTGGGGTCTGCTTTGTGAAGAGTGCATCATCTGCGAGCACATCGGCCATCTCTTTGAGAATGAAGCGACGAAGTTTTAGATTACTAGGCATGCAGTTAAATATCTGCTATAGAATAGATCCACTTGATATCTTGCTAATTTTGTGCAGCATGCTGATCTTTGGATACCACACTTTTGCATCTGTTATACGCTGCTTAGCAACGTCACGCGGCATCTCACCAATGTCTTTAAAACCTGTGATGTCTGCTTGACGGACATCGACGCCGAACTTGTACAGATCACCTGCAATCTTGTGCATCTTATCCTCAACGTCCGGGTCGAGTGCCAACGTCACCGGTATGTTATTTGCCACAATCTTGGCAAAAAGTGCTGCCGATTGCGGTAGATACGATCCAAGTATTGGGATTGCATTCTGACCAACGTTGATCGCATCAAAGACGCCCTCGACGATCACGACGGGCTTTGACCAATCAACCATCAGATCGTTGAAGATGATCTCTGTCTTGTTTGCTTTTGAATTGACGTAGCGAGGTTTTGTGTCCTTGTCAATCGAACGCGAGACGTAGTAGTTGAGATCACCATCTGCGTCAAACGAGGGTATGATGACGCGCCTTGTAAAGCTGTTCTCACTGCTGACACACATCTTCCAATACCACAGGTCGCGCTCAGTTAGGCCGCGACGCATCAGATAGTTGTATGTCGCTCTGAAATTAGGGTTCTTAGAGTTTGCTACAAGCGCAACGGGCTGCAAACCGTCAGGCAGCGTCACAACCTCTACGGCAGGAACCTCAGCAGCGTCATCGTCACTAATGCCGAAACGCTCTCTAAAAGCGACAACAACTTCGGGCGAGTAGTACTGCTTAAAGAGCGATCGAAGATTTCCACCTTTGACACCACACACCCAGCAGTGGTACTTCCACGTCTCAACGTTGATCGACAGTTTCTTCTTGTCAGGTGTCTTGCAATTTGGACACGAAACAGCGCAGTCATTTCCATCTCGTGAAACTTGGATGTCACGAAAGATACCACGTAGAAATCTTATCTTCTCGGTCGAAGTGACAGTCGTCATATCTTAATAGTAAGATACGTCTACTCTTTGTTCAACCAGCCTGCGCGAGCTAGCACATATGCATCTGCCATATCATAACACGATGTCTGAGTGCCACCCGTCTTTGTGGTCGGCCACTCAATGTCAATTTGAGGTTTGACGAACTCGAAGATCTGCTGCTTCGTGGACACGTCTGACTTTCGGTCAAGCTTGATACCCAGCTTCGACCTTGCTGACGTGGCATTGAGGAAGACGGGCTTTGTCTTGCAGACTTCGTAAGCGATCAGAGACGCAGCACCATTAAATCGCGCGAGTGTGTTGATCGTCTTAGCAGACGACATGCCAGGACGGAATGCTTGCAAGTTCTCCTCGATGCAGATCTTCTTGATGCCCACATGTCTTGCAAAAACTGCTGCGAGCGCAGTCCTATATGCATCACACTTATCGAAGAAGTCGTCAAACTTGTCAAGCTTAAAATTTCCTACCTCAACTACCCTGCCGACATCTGACGTCACAATCGCATAACCTGTGCATGACGTCGAGATGTCGAGGCCAAGGATCGTATCACATGTCGTACTTAATTCTAAAGAGAAACTCTTCATCGGGCCTCTTGAGCACTGGTTGCGCCAGGTTCGCTCTCATAATAACGTTGAAGTTGTCGTCGTGAATATTGATGCCCGTGATGTACACGAAGTTATCTGCCGTTTCATTCTGTTCATTTGTGGGCGGGAATGATAGGTAACTCGGATTAGATGATGAGTTGATCTCTCCAGCTGGACAGATAGCATCGATGGTATATGTGTGGATATTCTGCGACCCATTGAACGAGACAGAGAAATTATCCTTGCCGAAGTAGTAGAGGTGAGGCGACTTGATGATTGCAAGCCCTTCGTCATAGAAGAGGTTACCTACAGTTGCCCACGTAGGTGGAGGTGTGACTGCGTCTGCGCGGTAAAGTCCACCGAATCCATTGTCCTTAAGCGTGATATTGATCTTATCACCCGAGCCTGTCAGAGATGTTGATGACAAAGTAAATGTCTGTGGGAAGATCTGATTACCGTAGTAGAGATTGCTAACCTGGTAGATCGTCGACAGGTTGCTTGATCTATCAGCAAATGATGATGTTGTAGTGAATGAGAAAAGTGTTGTTGAGTTACCTGCAGTAAGAATTGCTGTAGTGTTATAGTCTTCCGGCGTCAGATAAAATTGAGTCTCACCTGCTGAAAGGGGTTGTACAGAGCCTGAGCCACCTGATCTAGACATGCTTGTCGTATCAATATTGAGTAAGCTTATCGACGTTTTATCGATATTAGAAAAGATATCACTATAAGGGTTGTATTCTGAGATTACCGAACTTGTTGGTACTAGCTGGAAATTTGGTAAAAAGAGACCGTTATCATTTGGGAGTATCGTGTAGGCTCTCTTTATAAATTCCGGCTGTCTAAACATGTGATCAACGGCGTACTTTACACCCACGTAAGCCTCTACAGACGACGTGAGCTTATACAGGCGCGGAGCACTATAGTTTTTTATATCAAACAAGAAATTTTGTAAGTTAGGACTAAATACTTGTGTGCTTGCTGCAAGATTGACATTGTAAGGTGTCGTAGGGTACCTTACCGGTGCTTTACCTACAGGTGTTATAAAGTCTCTCTGAAACTTAGTTGCACAATTTGTAAAGATTGGTGGGACGTAGAATATTAAGCCGTTTGTGTCGGCATCATTTGCGTTGTTTCTAAAGTTACTTACTTCATTATTTGTCAAAACTCTATTGAAGAGCTTTACATCATGTATTTCGGCATTGAGCGGGCTTGAAAACGTGAAACCTGTTGGGTCGCTTGTGCCTGCGTCGAGTTGCGTTACACCTTCACCTGTTGCTGTGTTAGCAACTACGCTGTTGAAGAACTTTGCCGTCGTATCACTTCCAACATACTGATTTCCCAAGATGAGAACGTCAGGTTTCTGGCTTCCTACAATTGAGCTGCTTGGGTAGTAGAAAGAAGATGTCGTAGCATCAATTGTGAAAGATCCTGATCCGTTGTTGTATGATGCGCCCCAACGAATTGAAACATGATGCCAGTTGTTATGCTTTAAGAGATTATCATCGCTGACGTAGATTAAATCTTGTGGATATGATCTTGATCCATTTACCTGTGTAACATCAATGCTGTTAGGTGTCTCATTTGCGCTGTGCTTAAAGCCTACTGCAAGACGAAATTGATCAACTTGACCGTCTGCGTTCTTGTGCGATCCTGTGTGTAGTGACACACAAATTGATGACGACATGTGCAGAATAGCACCTGCATTAAAGCTAGTACCTGCGTCTGCTAAATACCGAGGATTGATGTAAAAATCAAAGCTAAAAGCATCTGTCAATGTGTATTGGTCATCTATATTTGGGTAGATGATTGCGCTGTCACTAGGAACCGTCGATGCTGTGAAGAAGTTGATCGTGTGATAATTCTTGTAAGAGTAATCACAATCTGTGTAGACAGAGCGGTACTGGGGCATCAGTACATTCTTGATGTTACTTTTAGTGAATGAGTTGCGATCAAATTCAATCGACTGTGTTATACGCTGGATAGGAATGACAATGTTATTTTTCTGATTTTGCGCAAGAGCATTCACTATCAGCATGTAATAACTTGATAAAGGACCACGCCGATCTTCTTCTGTGATCATTAAATTTCTAATGGCTTCCACAAAATCTGGGAGGTCGGGTGCTTCTCTAAACGTAGCTGTCCCTCGCTCTCCTGCAGAAATTTCTTCCTTAAGATAGGCACTCGGCCGTTCTATCAACCGAACTGATCCTGTGATCCCGCTTGAAGACGACACAAACTCGGCGCGAGGCCGCAGTGTGAGAGAGAACGTGTCGAAGTTCTCAGGCTGCAGCTTGATGAATGACATCGTCCTCCCTCACATTAGAAGTCAAGTCGAACGCGGAATGTCAAATCCTTCTCATCATTCTTCTCGATTGGACGACTCATCTTGGCAACTGCCAGCAAGTTATCGTTTGCATCGTAGAGGCCCACCGTTGTGATGTAACTGAAGGTACGATCAGTTGTGGGATCATCGATGACAATGATGTTACCGTCTGCGTCAGTGAACGTGGGATTTGACGAGTAGTTGAACTCATCCGCTGTGGCACGACAGAACACCAATGTCGAGTTGATGTTGGTGACATTCTGGAATGTCAGTGCTGTGAGTGAGCCCGAGCTAAATCTGCAGGATGCAAGATGGTCAACAATATCGTCAATCGATCCTGAGACAAAGAAATCAGGGATAAATTTGGCATTTGTATTTCCACTTGCACTTCCGATTACAGTTGTACCGCCTGATGACATAGCGTCAATTGTTCCCGACACATGTTGCGTCCCTGATAGAACCTTCTTGGCGTCTAGAACTATGATGCCTTGATCGTAGAAGAGATTGCCTACGACATTAGATGACAGCGTGGAGAATGCAATATCGCCAACTTGACCACCGAAACCAAACTGCGTCCCTTGACCCGCATCTGTCAAAATGGCTGATCCAATCTCAGATGTCTCGTCTGTATTAGTAAATGTGCCATTCACGGGATCAGCTACACGATCAAGTGTTGCCGATGTGTAGAATTGCATCGCAAATGTCTGTGGCTTGACACGGTCGCGTGCGAATAGACGCTTAATGTTGACGAATATTGCTTCGTCAATGTAGTCAGTTGTTGCAGGATTGCTGAATGGTGCTGTAAACTGAGCATCTGCGTCGCCGAGCAGCGTCTGTGCAAATTGTCGGTAGACGTTGATCTTCTCTCTCATCATCAATGACTGCGATGGGAAGAGAAGCTTGCCTGCTGAATCGACGCCAGTTGTGCTACCAGCAACTGTTGAGCTACCTGAGAAGAGGCCTACTGTTAAGTCGAGCACCTCATTTGCCGTCTGCAGAGTGTAATCCTGATCGAAAACTGTCTGAAACAGCGATGATGTGACGCCAGGCCCTATGCCGCCTGTGACGAACACTTGATACTTCTTGCGCGTATCTGAGCTCGAGATGTCGTTCTGGATGACGTCGACCAGCTGGTTGAGTGCTGATCTGCTAGTCTTGATATCTGCAGCAGTTATCTCTTTAAATGTGGGCATTTTTTATCCTAGCTGATCCTTACTTCAAATTCTTTGACGGCACCTGAATTGATGCCTGTAATACGAACGTATGTTCTAACAACATTGAGGCCACTTGACTTGTATGTGTCGAACAGCGTCTGAGAGAATGTCTTGAGGCGCAGTGTGAACTGTCCGGAAGCTTCACTTGCACTTGACAGTGCTGACGACCTGTCAACAAGGTAGGTTGCATTGTTGCTTGCATCAACTGAGTCGGGCACGAGGTTCTGGAGCCCTAGGAACAGGTCGTTGACGCGAACTTCAAATGCATTATCAATGAGCTCAGGTGAGACAAAGTTACCTTGCGTGATCGACTGCTTAACAGTGATCGTGAGAGATGGGTTCTGTGTGAGGCGTGAGATCGACACGACATTAGAATTAACGATCGCTGATCCGTAATCAAGTGTGAGGGATGGGAGCAATGTCAAGGCAGGATTCGAGATGCTTACCAGCTTGTACTTGAGCGCAATGTTTGCGTTGGTTGAAGCTTCAAATACTGGCGTGTTCTTCTCGATCTTGTCTTTTCCAACAAGTCGTCCGTATTGCTGGATGATAGTGTAGTCAACTTCATTGTCTGCTAGTGCGAACTTAACGATGTTGAAACTACCATCATTTCTCGCGAGAAACTGTCGACCTAGGTCAGTTAAAACTGCGTCAACGATGATGTTGTTTGTTGTTTGATTGAGAAAACCCATTTGTACACCTGTTTCTAAATATTCTTTGCTTGAAGTTATAAGTTAAATATTACGTAGGCCTAAAGACACGGGCTGTCGAAGGCGTGATAACTGGAGGTTCAACATAACTATCGTTGATCTTAATATCAAGTGTTTGGCTCTGTTGGAAGTCAGTATTAACAACAAGTAGCTTATAGCTGTTATCATCGCCGCGGTTATTGTTGAAGACAACGTGCTCTTGATCATCGCCAGTTGCATCTGTGATGCTGATGTACTCAGGATCAAAATAAATGTTGAGGCGTGTGTAGCCTGACATCTTCATGGTATCGACAAATGTGTCACGGTTGAGAAAAATGTTAGGATATGGCTTAGGCGCATCGGATCTAGAGATGACACGTGTGTTAATCCTATTGCGGTATCTATCGTAAGATGCTTCAAGTTGCACTGAGTAGTTAGACGTGTAGCCGTGCGCGTCGATGGCGCACACTGCATAGATGAACCTACTGTTCTTAGTGAACTCTGTGTCTCTGTGCAGCGTAGTGGGTAGCAAGCTACGTGTTATCAGACGTTCTGGTACACTCTCTGGATCTGATGTCTTGATAACTGAGTCGTCAAAGTCGTACATTCTGAGCAACTGAAATGGCTCCGAAGTCGAGCTTCTCCGAAAAACTTGAATTTTCTTAATGTCGGCTTGCAAGTTGATGGGAAAATTCCACGTAATGTTTAAGCCTGTATTATCAGCTCGATATCTAAATGCGAGATCAACGGGTGGAGGAGGTGCAATGTACTCTTCACAGACGACGGATGCATCTGAGCCTCTTGACGCAAACAGGGCATACCTGGTCACAGGTTTATCTTCTTCAGTTCCAAATGCTGTCGTCACTTGCTGGTTCATCTGAAACTGACATGCATACAGAGAGATCACTCTGTACTTGTAGCGTCTTCCGTATGCGATCTCAGGATCGATGAACGAAGTTGTATTTGGATTGAGTTCAAGCTTCTCACTAAAGATGTCAATTGTTCCATCGTCACGTGTGCCAAACTTTTGGATGATGTAGCCGATTAAATTATTCTTGAGTGTTGGTGAGACGATGACTACATCATCAATAAAATTAAAATCTGCTTCATAGTCAGACGTTCTAAGAACGTATGGCCTGCTCCCAGCAACAGATTGATCTTCAACTTCGTTCAATTCAGTTTGTGTACTAGAGATCTCATCTGCATAAACATTCTTCGGTGAGTTTAGGCTGGCATCTGCAACTGTTCCTGCAACAGTAGGTAGAAAAGAAAAGCCAAACTCAAGACCACGTAGTGTCTCTTCAACAGCACTGACTTTGATTTGACGCATATCAGATACTGCATACCTGTATCCGTCAGGTTGTATGCTATTCACGACAGCATCAAGAATTCTTTGAGATGCGCTATTCGATTCCTGTCTCTCAAGAGATGAGATCGACCCTGATAGGATGCGATAAATTGTCTTGTCCAGCGTTGTGTCAATAATGCTGACACCTACTCTTCCAAACACATTGAGCGCAGCTTCTCGAGCAACATTTCCTTTTATATCTGTTCTTCTAATAGATAAGTTTCTATCAATGTTGACAGGAGGCTTTATGATAGTTATCCTATTAAATCTAGGATAGACGGCGTTTCGCCCATAAAACGCTCTGAGCGTTTCATTTTGTATGTTCGATGTACCGATATTATCTGTATACGTTGATGTTGTTAGATCAACGTCGGTCGATGTAAAACCGACGCTACCGTACACATTAGACGTCTCGTTAGTACGCTCATCGGGCGTAAAAAAGTTGTAGACGAACTTTGCTTCTATGCTGCTGACTTCGGGAAGATCAACTAACAAAGCAGGTTTTGATATGACTGTCTCAGTCATCTGTTATTGCCTCCTAGGCGTCCACCAAATCGATTGCTTGTCTCGATAACTCTGTTTATTCCTACACTATCGATACCTTGTGATCTAACGTCTGTCTCCACAAATGTTGTTAAAGCGTTCTGGAGCGCATTTGAGTAGCTTCTACGTGTTGTTGCTGCCTCAAATGTGACAGGAGGCTGGCTATCTTCAAGACGTATCTTAGCGACGACATCTAAGAATGCAATGTCTTCTCTGCTGATCTGGAGTTGCTCAATAACTTCACTGACGTCGACAGGTATCACATGTATCCTTTCAAATGTCTTTGACACCATCATTGATATCTTGTGCTGATCGGGTGCAAGTTGTATTGACCTCGATAGATCGCGAAATACGCGCTCCTTGTTCAGCTGGCCTTCCGGTGTATCTGGATAGTTGACTGAAATTCGATCAACTATTGTCGTGTAATTAGCATCCTGGGCAGCATCTGGATAGCTTCTAACTTGAGGAACAAGATCAAAAACTTCCTCATCGAGTGTTATACCTGCTGTCGTCTTCAACAGTAGCTTTGCATAGTGGCTCATGAGGTGGTTATCAACAATTTTTCTGTCACCTAAGATACGCTCAAGATCTGTAACGGTGATGTCACGGTAGTTTCCAGTATCGTCAACAACTTTGTATTTTGTAGCACTATAAATCTGACTATAATTAGTCAGTTCGCTTGCTTTAGTGTCGGCCCCATCTGTTAACTGTGATCCTTCGTTGACAAAGACACGCGTTGAAAATGTGTACCCTTTAGTTACACGTGCTTCAAATGTTTGTATATCTTCTTCTTCCTGCGTGACCTGGAGGTTCTTAAAGACTAGATCAATGCTGTACAGGTGTTCTGATGTTGAAATAGTATTTTGATATCTTAGATTTTCCATCAGACCTGTCGGTATTCCAACAGCAATTAAAAACTTCCTCGTCAATGCATCATTCACTGGATCGTTTAGATCAGGATAAGTTGCAACAACTGTCTTTGTGTTTAGAGCTTGACCGACATCGTGATCGACAGCTGATGGGAGATATGGTGCTCCACGCAAGAGGTTTGTGTAACGATCAACAATGTTCTTCTTGAGAATTGCTTGTTCCAGCTGTACTGTATTAATTACTGCTTCTGTTCCTAGCAGATTGTTAGAAGAAATTAAATTAGTTACACCTTGCAATTTTACCTTTAAATCGTTCATCTGCGCTTTTATCTGTGCTGCATGATTTACTAGTAAATTTGATAAATCTAAACAAGTTTGATTTTGTTGGTCAATTTTTTGAACAATTGCGTTAAAATATGTGGAATGCAAATACTTCACATCATTCTTAAGTTTATCTACTGCGTCTGTATCAAGACCAGAAAACCCAAGTGATGTTGTAAAATCTCCTACCGTGCTAATGTACTGATCTAGTGAGGTATCAAGCTGTCTTGGTGAAGCTTCACTATTTTCTAATGCAAACTTTAATGAAGAAAATTGAATAGGATAGTACTGTATTTTCATTGATGTAGTAGATGTTGAAACTCCGTCTGAGCTCGTAGTAGTTTTACTAATTTCTACAGAACATTTCGTCTCTCTCAACACTGCTAAGAATAAGTTAAAAATAACAAATGCACGTGCATCTCTTGTCAAACCTGCACCAAATGGTGTCGTACCATTTGGCACATTTTCAAAGTTGTATGTATTGATGTATGCTTCTTCTGTTGATCTGATGATATTGTGGAAAGTCTGGAATGAAGTATCATCACCTTCCATGTATCTAAGTGAGTTTGATCTTTCAATGTTGAAGCTTCTCTTTCCACCATCAGATATTGAACCCAAAAATCTCAGTTTATCTCCTGTAAGAGATGAAACACCAATTTTTTCTGCTATTGCATCGTGCAATTCATTCTTCGAGACTTCAATTTCTGTGTCGTTTGTAATACCATGTATTTGCTTGTCTTTGGTGCAAATATATCTAAAAAGTCTTGCTGCTATCTTATCATCATTTGCTGCCATGATAAAGCAGCCTATTCTAAAAGCGCTCCCAAGACTGCTTATTTCATCAGTATCGATGCCAGATCCTCTAATAAAGCTTAGGAAGTAGTCCTTTATTTTACGTACTATTTCTCGCTGTGATGCAGATAAATTAGATGTAATTGACTTTACAACAAGATTGTAAATCTCTTGCGCATAATTGCTGTAGAGATTTGCTGTGCTTGTAAGATTGCTAAATTGTATTGGTAGACTTCCACCTAAAATTTCATCATAAATAAGATAATCAATTCCTCGACCATCATCTAGCTTTCCATAACTTACACCATCTTCTGTGCCAATTAGCGCACGTCGAAAACGTTGGATCTCAGGCCTTCCACTATCTTCAATAATTTCATTGATATTGGTGTAACTATTTGCAAAGATATCATTAACTTTATCAAAATTTATGACCGTTCCTGCGCTATAACTTACTTGTATTGATGAGAATGGTCCTGTGTAATAAGATATAAGCTCTTGACTGCTATTATAGTTTTGAGTTTCTGCTGTTTGCACAAGGTTACCATGCGCAACTATGTCTCTCTGTATAAGACGTGTTAAACTTGTGATATTGTCTGCATTTTTGTAGGCTTGAAATGAGAAACGAACATTAGAGTTACTATTAAGCAGTACAATGGCTTGACTATCATCAGCAGGTATGATTGATCTTAAGTTGACTACTTCGTCTGCGTATAGCTTGTTTAAGTAACCATCAATTATTGATTTTTTTGCTATCCCCTGCTGGGTGTCGTCGCTTAAATCTTGAAATGAAATGTCACCTATTACAAAATAGTTGAAGATTGTTTTTAATATCTGAGTAACTGCCTGTGTGTTTGATCCTTCTGTAAAGACACTTGTATTGTAATTGTCAACTAAACTCTTGAAGTATGCGTCAATATTTTCTTTTCCTGACATGTAGATGTAAGGTGTGTCATTTGCATCACCAATTATAAAATTGCTAACGTCATTGACATTTTGTTGTAATGAAATATTGTTAATTCTAAGCAATTTTATTAATGCATCTTTACTGATTGATGCCTGGATGCATCGATTAGCATAGTCATTTGCAATCTGCACATTCTGATCATATTGAGTCGTTGTAAGCTGTAGCACGGCAGAATTTTGATCAAGTGCTGCTTTGACGTCTCTTTCAACTGTCTTCTTAACTTCATTATTAAGATCAATAATGAACGGTGTTGTTGTCAATCCAGAGCCTACATCTACAACTTTAGCTGTTCTGGGTGTCGTCAATAGAATTGCTGGGTACTGTGACGTCAATCCATGTGAGGCGGTGAGGTAAACATCACGCGATGAAGCATCTAGCAAGTTATAATCTTGATCGTCTTCAAGCATTTGTTGTAGCATGCTTCCATAGTTCTGGCGCTGCTGCACGCTGCCTCGCACTGCGCCTGTTGTTGACCTTGACCCAAAACTCGGCCCTCGCTGGCCCAATCGAGATGCAAGCGCGCCTGCGGCTGTTCCTCTATCATTTATTGTCGGTCCGGGCGACCCAAAACTCGGCCCTCGCTGCGCTAATCGTGTTGTAATGTCTTCAGCTGTTGTTCCTCTGCTGCCTGCTTCTTCTCTTGCTGATTGTGCATCAGAAAATGCATTAGTTGCAGTATCTGCTGTTCTATTGCGCTGTGCTTGAACCTGCAAGTTAGATAATGTACTTCTATAATCATAAGGCATCACACCACCTCGAATTGACGCGTTGTTGTCTCATTTAGCGTTGTTCCATCGTACTTGACAGGAGTGACGACATATGCAATCTGCCCCGTCCTCAACCTCGTCTTGTCATCAAGGAAATTTTGTCGCACACTATCGTCAACGTAGTGACATGTTCCAACAATAGATCTCACGCCGCCCTTGATCGTTGAGATGATAAAGAAGTCGATGACTTTTTGTGCAGTTGTGCTGATTACATCGAATGATATGAGGCGGCGGCCTTCATCAACTGTGACGAGTTCAAAGTTATTGATATTTGTCGATCCACCTGCTTGATTTACAGCAAATGTATCCGTGATACCTAGACGCCCTTGCAAGAAGCCTGATGTGTCGACATCGGTAACTTTTGTGTTGCCATACGACAAAGTTCCCCGTAGTGTAGCCTTCTTGGACAGGAACTTCTGTGTGAAGTTAACTTTTGAAAGTTGTGGTTTTGACGTCAAGTTTGACGACACAATTTGACTTCTCTGGAGTGCATCTCTCGGATTGAAAACGCGGGGTGATGTCTTGTCTGCACCTATCTCTTCAAAGAGATCAGCTTGACCTCGCAGGAGGCCCTCAAAGATGTAGACGACATTCTCAGTCGTTGTATCAGTAAAATCTCCAGGTGCCACAACGCCAAGATCTTTGATCTCACCTGTGTCGAGCGATACCCTTCTAACATTCACTTTTGTGATGGAAGACAGATCACCCGACAACTTTAACGTCTCTTCTTCAAAGTAGTTATCAATTCCCTGCTCTTTCGTCGCGTTTAGGATTGCTGTTGTATCACTATCCTTAGTAAGTGTAACAGACACATTGAATGTTGTTGTGGTGCTCGCGCCGCTGACATTTACATTCTTCTGCGTAACACTAATTTCCGTGCCCGATGTGTAGTCAGTAACTCTAACCACAGATGTCGTTCTTGCACGCTTAATATTACCGTAAGTGTCCTGCAGGAAGGCAGCATACTCATATGTGCGCTCAGTGTTGACTGTCAAATCTTCAATTGTAGCGATCCCAGCACCTATCTTTAGTGGCGTCTGTATGTTATCCCATTGCTTCTGTTTCTTGTCGATAGAACGACGCACAAACTGGACGTACTTGTAATTTGCAGGAGCACCGAACAGCTCAACGGTTACATTTCCTTTGTTCGCAGTTGCGACAACTGTACCCGCGACAAGTTCATCTCTCACAGACAGCGTTTTACTCTCAAAATTGCCTAGCACAATGCCAGATGTAAGCACAGGCACAGCACGAATGATCTTATTTGTTGTTGACTTGATCGGTAACTTTCTCGTGATTGCCTGCTGGCGCCAATCTGCTGGAAGTGTTCCAACGACCTTGAATGGTGCTTGCTGAGCCACAGACTGATAGGTGGGAACGTCTCGATTGTAGATCCTAATCCCAGTTACTCGAGGATCTTTGTTGAAGACATTGACTTGCGCTGTCGTCTTAGACACAAATTGGACGCCGACTGCTGGAAGCTGACTTGGTACGCTATTTTTGATGAGCTGGCGCGCATGATTAATTGTAAAGTCAATCTTCTGGATAAGGTCACCATTTGCCTTCCTGATCGTGCATATGATGGTAAATTTACCGCTGGGTGGTGTCAAAGATGCCGGGATTCGAAATGTGTGCGGTAGCAGCACGTCTGTTGATACTTTCTGACGCTTCTGTGCTGTCAAAGTTGCAGGAAGGAGGCTGTTCCTGTTGCCTTGGAGTGCTGTTGTTGTGAACGCGCTCCCGATGGTGCGCTGCTGCTGTTGTGCTGCACCCATTCCCTTGCGAGCAATCTCAGCATCTTCAACTAGGCTTGCACCCACAATCTGCTTTGCAGGATCTCTGCCTGACAAAGTTAGATTTGAGTACACGTTGACGCCGCTGGACGACGCTGCCTCGGGCGGTGTGTTCTTGATAAGATCAGATGCGATGATCTTTGATACTTGACTAGAGGGCAAGCCTACAACAGACTCAAATGTGTTCTCAATAACTGCAAGATCAACAAATCTTGAACCTTGCAGACGAAAACGACTCACCTTCCTTGAGCGTGAGAAAATGTCTGCTCGTCGGGTCGTGATAGTGTTATCTAACTGCTCTTTGTCACGATCATTGACGAAATCTCTTCGGATCCTCTTGCCGCTGAGGATCTGGTTGTTGATATCGCTCGTTGTTGCGAAAGTTCTTCCACCAAGAAGAGCAAATGTCTTGCCCACACGCTTGTAAGCAATGTCAACACGCATCGTCCTAATATTTGCAGCATAAGCTGCAATTTGGTCGACCAAGAAGCTGACTGTGTACTCATAGAACTGTCTATCGTCAACGGTCACAGTTTTGAGGTCAATGCTTGACTGTGGGAGATCTTTGATGATCGTGATCAGATCGCTGTTGACTGTGTTCATTTACTCCGCCACGATTGTAAAGAGATTGACGAAGGCAGGTGCCTGAAAGTTATCCTCGCTGTCAGCAGCATAAACCTTGCCGACGAAAAATACGCGCTTGAACGGGCGCTGCCTGTCATTCTCATCTTTAAACTCACCAAAGTCAATGCAGTCAAGTTTCTTGAGCATCTCAACACCTGTGCTATCTGTTGTTGAGCCTTCAAAGATCTGCATGAAGACGTTGCTCGCAAGCGATGTCTCAGCAAAGTCAACAGTTATCTTCTCCTTGAGAGGCACTTGAGGATCTGATCCGACAAGATTGCGCATCAGCTCATCATAAGTCAGTGGTTCTACTTCAGAGATTGGCAGGTACGTGCCCAAATTTTGCTGTATGTCAGTATCATCTACATAGACAGGAGCTAAAAACTGAAAATTGTCTAGATGAGAGAGTTGCCGATCAATCATGAAAGGATCAAGTGATCCAATCTGTCCTACAGGCTGCGTTCCACGAAACGGGATAAAATTGTTTCTTCGAAAAGTGATAGATCCTGTCGTCAGCTTGAATTGACTGTAGATCTCGTAGGGTAGTGACGTCTGGATGAGTTGCTGCTCAGTCAGACTGTCAAGGATGGATCCGCTGACCAGCTCAAACATGGATGCAAATGAGCTCGTCACAGGGGTATAGTTGACGCGATTGTAAGTTCCCACTCCACCCGGTGATGTCAGCGTATTGATAGACGCGGAGTAAACTCGACCATCAGACGAAACTCTTGTCGTACTGCCGTCATAAGGAACCAGCAAGCCACTGTCGTCGTTCTCGATGACGATCTGATCCTGGACACGATTGCCTGCTTCAAAGTAGATGTATGAAGATGCATCATCTGATCCACTCACAGCATCTTTTGCGTAGAAAACGTGTCGATCTGTAAAAGATGCGAACTGTGGGACAAATTTTCCTGCAGCGAGCTGGCGACGGCCCTCAACAGTGAGAACGACGTCCATGATGCGTGTTTTTGAATCGAGAATACCAGACATGCTATTCTAATTATAACAGTGTCATCATGTCTTGAAAATGTTGGTGATCGGAATGAAGGGATTATTCTGCGTTGTTGTGTACGGGCCGCGTGAAGTTGACGTTCCAACATCATCAGCAAATGGAAATGTTCCCGTCATGTACGGGCTAAGGTTATTGCACTGGGTTAGTGATGCTGACACAGGTATGTCAGATGATGACAAGACGAACTTGGCGTATGCGGGCCCTTGTTCTTCAAATCCTCCACTTTTTTTGTAGATGGTTTTGTTAAATATTCTGTAATCCCGTGCCTGCTCAAGCATGTCTCTAAGATTACCGTATCGATCGTATCTAAAATAGTTCTTTGGTTTTGTAGGGTTGCTGTATGCAATATCAAAAAAAGATGTAAACGGTGGGGGCCCAATTGAGATTGTCGTTGGCCCGTTCTGGTAGTAAGTTTTCTGATCATCTACTAACATAACTTGACGTGTGAATGATCCCGATAGAAATGGTGGGTCATTTGTCAAGCTAGCATAAACGCGACGCGTGCCATCTAATATCGAACCTGCCACGTAGTTATCAATGTAATTACCGTAGAAAGTTTTCTTCTCGGCCACGTCAAACTGGTCACTATCATCTTGTATATTTGCAACAATCTCATGCACGGCAGGTGAGATTAAATTTTGGTTAAGGCTGTTGTGTGTCTTAGAGATACCGCTCTGTATAAGTGAACCGAATAAAGTAACTTGTGCCTTCTCTGCAAGAAGCTTAAAGAATGAGCCTGTTTGGCTTAAAAACGAATCGTCATAGCCGTTTGGTGATGTCAAAGATCCCGTAGGCAGAACTGTGCAGACATCTGACTCAATTCCAAAGATTAACTGATCTGTAGGAAGGAGAAGGTAAGGTGAGCTGCCTGTCTGTGGAAGCGCATTGCTTATAATGCCACTTGATGGTATTAAAGATCCCTCGACTCTTTTCAGTAAGCGCGTGTCTGTTGAGACAAAACCTTTAAATCTTGTGTCTGCGTAATCATCTCCTGCTACAGGTGCGTTGCTTGTTCTGTAGACATAAAACCCGGCATTGTCAACATCAGCATCAACAGATGCTGTTACAATATTCTGCACGCTACCCGGCCAAAAATTCATAGTTTCAACAAGATAAGTTGTACCGCTATAACCCGTGTCTGATGAGAATGACGAAATGCCTCCAAACTGTGCTGGATAGTCTTTCGGGTAAATTGAGAATGTAACTGAACCTGTAAAAGTACTTGCAACTATAGACGTTAGTGGAATATTATAGTCATAGCTAAATTCTGGATTATGTGTTGTAAAGCTGACTGCTTCATTAACTTTACTATTATAGAATGTAAGTGACCCATTTGTGATGAGAAACCGCTGGCTTGTTCTTTGTGCACCGTCTGGATGATCACTTGGAGGCTGTGTCTGTCTATAGAGAAAAAATACAAGGTTATCAACATCTCGATAAGCACCATCTTTTATATTTGATGTGAATGGCTGACCTGGATGTTTTCTTCTTGCGACAAATGGCAAAGTTACGTCAACTCTTTCAAGCATGAAAGGTTGATCAATGTAGCTTGACAGAGACAATGCCTGACTACCCGTTGCGTAATACCTTCTAGCGTTTGGCGCGTCAAAGAACATTGTAGGTGAACCAATGTTTTTATAACCTACAGCTGTCATTGCATTTTGACTGGATCCGTATGCGTTGGTTATGTGTGCAAGGTTTGATGTTCCCTGGAACTGTGCCATAAAATATCGGTGTCCTGAAAACTTACCCATATGTCCGTTGTAAGAGGGTGCATATCCAAAGCCAATATCTTCCCAGCGTTTTAAATCAAAATTAAAATAGCAAAATCCTGTGCTTGGCTTACCGTAAAACTCACTATTGGGATTTGTGTTTACTTCTCCCGATCTCAGGCGGCAGAGAAGCTTTTCTTGGGTGGGTGTAATATCAATCGGTATCGCAATCTTGTTGCGTGCTGCAGATGTAAATCCGTATGCTAGAGAAGACGTTGTTGTATATTCACTTGTTCCTGGAATACTGAAAAGGCTCTCATTGAAAGGCTCAAGCCCCTCCACGCTGCCTGGTAGTTGCACACTCTGTTCAACGGCGGCAACATCAATAACAACATTTGCGCTGATTGAACTAGAAGGTAGCGTTGTTGATCCAACGGGAACCATCGCAGGAAATGTCGTATTGTTTGTTGAGAATACGATTGTCCTATTATCTGAAAACTTTATGTTACTGTCGATACCGTTATCAAGCGGATCTGATGATCTGATCAGCTTGGGATATGCATCTTGGAACTGGTCATTGTCTCTTATGATGCGCCTTACAGTTTTTCTAAGAAATTTAGTTGACATTGTCAGCCTTTAAGCCCGCCGAAGGCGATTGAGTCGCGGTCATTGCCTGCATACACAAAACCTCCTGCCGCATATCGATCATACAGATTTACATTCTGGTTTAAAATATTGATACCAAATCGATCCGTGTCGTCGTGCCTTAGATCTTCGAAGGGCTTTAGAAGCTGGTCATTCATGGACAAGATTGCAGGAACTGTTATTCCTAAAATCTCCTCTTGACCGTCTAGAAAATCATCTAGCCCGTCGAGCAGCTGGTATTTGCTATCTAGCAATTGTGTTCCTATATACTCGTTCTCTCCGTTGAGGCTTCCCTTGAAACCACGTGAAGAGAAGGGAACTTCAATACCACTGGGATCAAAAATGCTGATTTGACCATCATTTTTCTCATCAATCACTTGCCGTGTGGCAAGCTCACTGAGAAAGCTCTCTGCCAGATCTCCCTGGACGATCTGTGCGGGTGTCCAGCGTTCTGTGGTATCCACATACGCGGTTGTTGATGCTTTGACATCCTGCCCAAGATCGTTGATCTCTATTGATTTATCTAACAGCCCTTGCTCATCGACTCTGATTGACCGCATTCCCATGTAAGGTAGCATGCCTTTTCTCAGACGCAGTGGATCTCTGATCTCATTGCCCTGGAGTAGCTGGCTTACAGGCGCTATGTCTATGCCATCCTGGTTGGAATTGCCTCTAATGACGTGAAGGCTCTCGTTAAATGGTGTGTATGACATGGTAATAACTATGTGATGATGCCAGTTTCAAATCCCACACCTGTCTCATTCTGGACAGTAATAGTGCCTAGCGTGTACTGCTGGTCGTAGAGGTAGCGCATCCTATGACGCTCAAGCATGTGCGACTCGATTGTGTAGTTGATCCCGAGAAATTGTGTCTTCTTGGGCATCAAAGAGCTGACAAGATCTATGTAGGACGTGTCGAACCACTTGAAGAGATCGAAGAACACTTTATAGTTGAGCTTGTCAGTTAGACGATTGAAGTAGATCTTCCGAAGCTGTTCAATGTCTGGGTAGTATTCATCGTAGAGGTAAGATGGTTTTCCCAAACCGTTGTTGAAGAAATCAAGATCTGCCAGGAGGCGGATGATATCCTCGTTAAGCGCTTTAACAACTGAGTACTCGATGAGGAAACGACGATCATCTTCTGGCTCCTCGCTTCTAATGACGTCGTAGACAGGTGCGAGGCGCGCCGTGTTGATGTCATATTCCTCCGGGCGCTGCAAACTCCTCACGCGCACTTTATTGGTCGTCGTACTCTGGTCAAAGTTAGGTGCTAAATGAGAGTAGTAGAATGTCTCTGGCTTGATAACTCTTGCGTTTGCCTCAAATCCAAGGCCCGACATGAACAAATTGTTCTGGCTAAAGTCAAAGATTTGAATTTGTCCACTTCCATCAGCGCCTGTCGTAAATTGATCTGTGCTTGTGTCAACACGAAGACGCTCAAATGTGCCTGTTGTCTCTGTATCAAATGAGAAATTGATCTTAGGGTCATCAACACCGAGTGACTTGAAGTTGCGAATGTGCTCACTAAACTCTGTGTCTGTTAGTGCCTTTGACCATGTTCTGAGCTGTGCAACTCGCCCGGTAAAATTAGTGACCTTGGCGTCTGCTGTGTAGCTGTTCAAGAATGATGCACCTGATGCCAGGCTCTGCGATCCGATGACGACAAATGCTCCTGATGCATTATAATTGCTGCTGACATTTTGGAGGACATTGGTCGTTCCAAACGTGTCTTCATCATAAAAGTAAGATGATGTCTGGAATGTAACAATTGTCTCAGTGTCGATATTTTTGCCAACACGCAGGAAGTAGGATGACGATGCGTGTCCTATCTGATCACTGCGCTGGCGGCCAAATGCAATGTTCCACTTGTCACCATCAAAGACGTTAACACCTGTTAGCTGCAGCGTGATGACATTTGTTGAAACACCCTGTAGCGGTCGACCGTAAAGTGTCAGTGAATAATCACCTTCTTCACTTCCTGACGACGCAATGATGTTGAATAGCGTGCCGTGTGTGTCAGACGGTGCCGACGTTCCTGTAACATGAAGACGCATCAAGCTCTCTGACGCAAAGTGAACTTGACGATCCAGGTACTTGTAGATGCCTTCAAATGTAAATGATCCTGACGTGAACAAACCGTCTGATGGAGTTCCAGCAACTGTAGGATATCCTGGCTCGACACGTGATCCCGAGAGGAAGGAGCCTATAATGTGAGGCTTTACGGAAGAAAATCCTTGAGAGTTGAGTGTGCCTGGTGTTAGATTTAAGCTACCGGAGAAGTCGAGCATTGTGGCAATTTCTGTCTTATTCTCTCTACGACCTGTAAGAAAGTTCTTCTTTGGACCACCAAACTCTCTGATTGTAAAGAAGTTCTCAGGAATGATACCTGCGGCGTTAAAGAGTGAACGAACAGATGAATTAGTTCCCTTCTCTCGCATGATGCTTGACATGTTTATTAGCAAGCGTCTCCACAACTGCTTTCTCACGTAGTCAAGATTTTGTGCCAATTTCTCATCATTCTGCGTGATGTTTCTACCATCGTAGAACTGCTCACCCAGAGCTGTCTTAAAGAAAGAAGGCACCTCAAACCCATAATAGTTTGCAAGGAATGGCAGAAACTTGTCGCTGACAGACACGTCTTGGTCATAATCAACGTGGACAAGATTTGAGAAATGATCCACGAACATCTTTAGCTCGTCAAAGAATTTTGCGTAGACGAGCAGCATTGCCGTGATAATCTGGGGTGAACCTATCTCACCTGTTCCTGGGATTGATGTTCCCGTAAAGTCATTGCCGATTGTTCCATCTTCATCAGCAAATCCTTGACTTACCAAGCCCTCTCTAAGGTAGTGTGCAGGTATGATCTTTGTGATCAAGTTAGGATTAACTGCATCAAAGTCGCGGGCATCTTCCAGTAAAGTTTGATTGTAAGTCAGCGTTGCCGGATAATCTGCGAACAGAACAGGGCAGCGATCAGGATCTTCAGCGACCATCGGGTTTGCAATACTTGCTCCAGCACGCAGTGCATCACTGTAGTTTGTGATGTAAGAATGCAGAGAATTACCTGAGTAGTCGAGGACAACATCGCTTGCTGCGTAAGAGCCTGTCGGCTCATTGAACTTGAAATACAGCTTCAAGGGTGCAGTTGCATAAATCTCTTTCTTCCAGTTGTATTCAAGATCTGCCAGTGATCTTGTATCATGGAAAAATCTTAATTCATCTATAGCACCCGACAGATGCTGCTGTGGGACGAATGTGTATGCACCCGCTGTATGTGACGATCCTGTTCCAATTAAAAGATCTGCAGAGCTAAAATTTAAGTCGTCAAATACGACAAAATCTGACTCGGGTGATGCAAGTTCAAGATCTCGATAGATGGTAAGCGATGATGATGATGCAAGTGCATTGTACTCAAAATAGAGGTGATTGAACTCACCCTTGTTGACAGCTGCTGACGCTGTCACATACATGCTTCCCATCGAAACAATAAAGAGAGCATCACATGACGCAGTTGATGCTGACTCAGACAGGGCAAGCGTAATTGCTGTTGTCGCATCTTTTCTCTTCTGCAAGATGATCTGATTATCATTTGATTGTGCTGCAGGATAGCAAAATAACTCAAATGAGAAGCTATTTGTCCTTGGATCAAGAACTCCTAAGCCTGTGTCATTCTTTGATACAGTTGGAAAATTGATACCTGCTGCATCAGTGACTGAAACGTGTGACGTGCCATCAAACAGTAAGAAGTTTCTACTTTTGGTGAACTGGGAGAGAATATACCTCTCATAACCGGTCAAGCTGTCTTCAAAATCTTGTATCTCTTGGATGCTACCGTCAAATGGGTAGTTATTGATTATCCTATCAAATGCAACGTTAACTTTTGCAACTGCTGAATTGAAGAAAGTGTGATTTTCAAGCTGTGTGTAATCGATGTTAAGTTCTTGTGTCGACTTTAATGCAGCTCCAATCTGGTCGTATCTAAAGGAACCTGTATTGCCAATATTTGATGCTTCTTGGTTGCTGATTGTGACGTCATCGTATCGATTAGACAGGGACGCAAGCTTCAAATTTGAAGTAAAAACTGTGGGTCGATTGGTTCTAACAACGCTTGCTGCCATGATTAATCCACCCTAAATTTTGCTGCAACGTCCTTGAACACAACTTCCGAGCCCTCTCTCAAGATCTTAAAGTCAAAAGTGTATGTGCGCCCGCGCGGAAGAGATGTCATATTGAAGTCAAAGTAGTGGCTTGACGTGTCATTTGACACAGCTGTTCCTGGATCGTGGAATGGCACAATTACCTCATTCAAATCTGTGTCACGAACTTGGTAGTAGATGTCCTCAACAAATATTCCCTTGTTCTCGTAAGGCAGCTTCTTAGCTATAAACTGCCTTGTGATGTCCTCTATAAAGATCCTAAATCTGTACTGCTCATTTTGCTGGTATGACGTCCGCATATTTGTCATGCTAATTGTAAGACGTTCAAGGTCAACATGATACTGCTCTGTATCGGGACGATAGACAGTGAGTGATCCTGTTAAATAACCTACCTTGCCATCATTGGATCCCCATATCTCAGTGAAGTCAACCGATCCTGAGCTCATTAGGTGATCGTAGACAGTTGCATTCTCGAAGCTGTTTAGGATAACGTCAGATGTGTAGACACCTGTGATAAAGTTCTGACCGTAACTTAGCTGTGAGACATTGAATTGCTTAGTAAAAGATCCTGTTGCCAGTGTCAAGATCATGCAATTTGTGCCTGTTATGGGTGTGAGAAGCGTTCCAGACAGGATGTTTCTAGGAATTCCTCTAACGTTGTTTGACAGGAGAAGTGTGCCTGTCTCATTGAAAAAGAAGTTATTGTGGTTGTCGCGGACGAGATCATTGTAGGTGACAACAATTCCGGGTCGCTTGCCTACATTTGTGGCATTTCTAGACGTAAATCTCTTCACAAATCTCGTGAATTCATCTGTCTCTTGCGATCCTGAGAAGGATATTCTAAACCCATGATCAGGAATGAGGCCTGCAAGTGTTCCTGATACAATATCTGTTATATCAACTCTAAGATCTTCTTCACCCGACGCAAAGATCTGCTCTTTCCAAAGATTGACAACACCATTTCCGTCATTTAAGTTGCCACTTGAGATGATGTCGATGTCAGAAGATCCTAGCAGCCCTTGCTTATCAGCACCTGTCACATACCACTTCTCAACTTGACCGGTTGAGACAGATGCAGTTAAAAAATTGCAGACATCAATGTCTCTATAGCCGACAACGTCTCTACCCACACCCTCATCAAAGCTTCTTGACAGAGGAAAAACAATTAGTTTAAAGTTAGTGGGTGTTGGTTGGCCACCATAGACATCCTTTAGAACTAGCTCACATTTGAATGAAGTGTCATTTGTGTTCAGCTTAGTAGCAAGGAGTGCTGTGAGAGGGGAGTAATCAAACTTTATAAGAATTCTGGAGAGCTCAATTGGATTTGTCTCTCCGATGATCCTGTTCTCATCGTACAGTTTGAACAAGTCAAGTGTACCTGCTTGACCCAGATTTGCATCTGTGGCACGGAAAGATGACCCAATAATTTTATTGGTAATGTATGTATCCTTACTTGCTGATAGTGCTAAATACATTTCATCTCCTAGCTAACATTACCAATAATATCAAAATCTGGATATCTAACTTCAAATATTCCACCTGGTGGTGGAACTATTACACCGTTTAAAGTGTTCTGGGTGACATTAAAGACAACGTCGCTGTATGCTGTTCCGTTGACGACGCCGTTCACACTTTCAAAAGTAAGATTGGACACTGTTGTGACACCGTCTGTATTCAGAAGTATGTTCATAATATCAGATGTTAGAATTCCTTGATCAATTTGGAAATTCTTAATGTTGAAGTAATCCTTAAGTGTCTGATTGATCTTCTGGAGTGTCGTATTCTTCACAGCAGACGAGTTAAGTGTCACTGTGTACTTCACTCTTATGTTCACAATTGCTGCATCAACAATGTCTATTGCGTCAGAGATCAATCTAAACTCGTTGAGGTACTTGCTCAAATTAATCTTGAGAGTGTCGCTTGATAGCACAAGTTGACCACTGGAGTTTCGACTAACAACGTACATTAAAGTTGATAGAGGATTAACTGGGTTTGGACGGAAACCTGCACGATAAACTCTGCCAAAATTAGACGGCATGGTATAGATGCGTGCTGCAGCATCTTGCTTAGTCACAATTCTATTCTGTGAATTTGCGTAACCAAGCGCAATAGATCTCAGATCTTCAAGTGTTAGAGCATCCTCGCCACCCACAGCTGTCTCTGTGTTGTCAACTTCAAAAGTTGCTCGAATTGTGGAGGCAATGCTTGCAGGTGTCGAGGGTGGAAATCGGTGCACAAGTCGAGAGATGCTATTGATTGTTCCTGAACCCACATTATTGTTTAATCCACCGCCATAACGATAAGACACTGTAAGTGTTGTGCTTGTAGGCGAGATACCCAAGCTCCTTGTCTGGAGTAGCATATTAGGATCAATTGAAACTTTGTTGAACGTCTTCTTCGATCCGTACAGAGGTAGTGCCAGCTCTGATGGGTCAGGTATGACATCATCATCGAGTGACTGTGCATCACCCGATCCGAAAGTCAAAGTTGTTCTACCTGTCACACGGCTGCCGCTTGATGTGAAGCGGCGCGGAGCAGGTATAACTGATAGTGCATCTTCTACGACATCTGCATCGTACCTGGTGTTTGTCATTGCCTTGTAGACGACGTCGTGTGTAAGCGATTCGACTTCATAGTATTGGTTACCATCACTGTCAGTTACACCAATAATCTCAGACACATTCTGATTGGCAAGAGTTATTGTTCTAAAAGGAACAAAGCTGTCATCAATGGTGAAAGTTTCTGTTGCAATGCGTCCTGATGAGCAGATACCCACGCCCTTCATGACAAATCGTGTAGGATTTCCTGCAGCATCCTGCGAGAAGATCTTGTATTCTGTGGTAAGATTTCCATTGCTATCAACGACGCCAAAATCAACATCTTCTGATAACTCAAACACAATCCCAGAGTTTGAAGTAACTTGAGTTCCTGCCTGAATAATTGGGAGATATTGTGTATTAGGTTGATAGTTGCCATTGACAACTTGAGCTGGAATTACTGCATAAAAATTGACATTGACGATGGCAGGTGATGCACCACCGATCTTGACGCCCGCTCTTCTGATCAGCCTCTCGACGTTATTTACATCAGTTGCTGATGAGAGATCTAGCTCATTGAACTGGTAGTCAAGGTAGTATGACAGGACATCACCCGTGTACGCAGCCATGTCAATGAACATGCCCGCAACAGAGCTCTCTGACACATCTTTAATCTGGTCAGAGTAGTAGCTCTTTGCGTAGGTTGCAAGATTATCCCTAAGAGCATCAAAATCTTTGCCAAGGTAAGATCTCTGGCGCTGCTGGCGGAGTTTTTGCTGAATTGTTGCCATTATCCCATCACCTCTAGTATGATCTTAACTTTCTGGTTATTTGCGCCGATCTTTGGGACGCTGTAATTTACTATGATTTGAAATTTTGCCTGCCCGTTTCTTGTCGACGGGAGGTTCTGCATGTCAAATGTGTCAAGTGTGACGAACGGCATGTACTTCTCAACCGTTCGCATGATTGACTGCATGACCGTCGTCTCAATGTCTGAGTTGGTCGAATAATCTGCCAAAATTAGCCTAAGATTGCCACCGTAGTCGTACAGGCCTAGACGCTCACCCCAGTTTGTCATGATCATGTTGCGCAAGTTGTCCTGAACTTGTTCAGCAACAGACGTGTGCATCTGGTATGGATTACCATTGCCACCGAGCGTCATCGGTGTCTTGATGCCAATTGGAAATACAGGAACAGTAGGGGTAGCTGTTCTAAGCTGCGTGACCGTCGTCCCGATATTTTTAAAGCTGCGCTCTGCCATCTCAGATTATAAGTATGACGTTGTCAAGTTCCTAAAATTTTACTAGAACGGATACTTGTCAATAAAATAGGAATTTTTTCAAGATCAATTTTTTGTTGTGTTAATTCTGCAAGTTTTTGAATTGCAGTTGGATCTTGTGCTGCTGCAAGAGGTGCGTTAATAGCAATTTCTGCTTGATTTGTTGTAATTGCTGATGGAAGAATTGCATCAATGATCTTTTTAAACTCATTAAACCTTAAGTAGGGTTGATCTGATGTCGTCCCTGCCAGATATACTTGCCCTTCGCTTCCTGGAACGACAACTATATCACCATTTGCTCTAATAACAACAGCAGCATTGGAATTCTCTGCCTTTATCTTGACATCGTTTCTTGCAACCAACCTTACTTGATCGCTCTTGATAACAGCACTAGCACCCTCACCGCTCCCATTGATGCCTTCAATGTTGATGAAGAAATTGCTGTCTGGGTTGTCATTCATCGCAAGATACAATCTTGACTTATCAAGTATAAAGTCAGTAGCGCTGTCGGTGATTGCTGCCCGTGTCTTGTCAATTTCTTGGTTGCCGCGCGTGTTTCTGACAGGTATTGTCTCTATCTTGTGTCCTGCAACAATGTCGACAATTCCTTGGCCAGGTGAATTTGTAGACGATCCAAGCAAAACTGATGCGTTATTGGAGCCTTGGACAACAAAGTCGCCTGGCTGCCTAACCAACCTTGGGACAGCCTCTTGGATAAATTTTTCCTGGTACTCTTCCGACTGTGCGATGATTTGATCATCATTGAGAAATGCGCCTGACGTCTTCTCATACACGCTGTCAGTCTTGCCTTGTGGGAAGCTAGCTGCATTTTGGGTTGTTCCATTAAAGGCACTTCTAGCACCAATTTGCGGTTCGATACCTGCACCACCAGCTGTGATTGGCTGATTAACAATTCGATCGATGTGCGTGTAGTTTGCATCTTCGGAAATATAGTCACCCGGCTTGCGGCACATCCAGTAGTATGTTTGATCTACTGCTGAGTAGAAAATCCAAACTTGCTCAGCAGGCTTTATAGGAAAGCAAAGATGTGCCGGGAAAAATGGGTATGCAATGTGTTGGTCAAGACGATTTGCCTCAATTATCTGACACCAGATAGAGTTGATAGGCATTGCATTGACATGTGCACTGTTGACAATAGACGATTTAATGAGGTTAACTCTTTCCTCACTCAAAGCCTTTGGATCTGATATAAAATCTATCACCTTTGCCGTGATAAATCCAGTACCACTTGCTGCTGTGTTTTGAGCATTTGTCTGCCTATCACCACGGTCAATATTTGGGATGACAAATGGTCCCGCTGCTCTAGTTAAAAGAGACATCAGCTCTCACCGATCTTATCGTAGATCGCATCCATGCTCATCTCCTTGCTCTCTTCCTGCGCGATAAGCTCAGCAAGTTTAAGGATTTGATCGTTAGCACGTGACATGCGCTCGATGTATTTGACAACTACTGGGCCCAAGATGTTGTGATTTGCTGCATTGCCCTTGATCTGCATCAGCGTGTCAGTAAACAGGATGCCAGCATTCTCACGGTCATTGACAGCATTCTCGTACACTTCCTTCCAAAGCATCTTCTTCTTATCTTCCGTTGATGTCAAACTATCAAGGATGTCTGAGAACTGCTTGATCTTCTTCTCTTTGTCATTAAGCGTGTCAAGTGACTTGTCTATCGATGACATTGCAAGCTCCTAGAAAATATCATATTCGCCGGTTACCATCAGATCCTTATAGCGCTTTCTGATGCTTGACATCGAGATTGAGAGCTGCTTTGGTGTTAAACCCGTGATATCTCTAACGTAGACAAAGATTGCCCGCTTGTTGAGGATCTCCACGTCATCGATCTCATTAAAGATCTTCTTAATTGCTTCAATGCACTTGATCTCATTCTCACACGTCATGTCTGATCGGATATCTTCAAGTAGGACAAAGATGTTAGTAGTCGTGTCCTCTTTGATCAAATTGGCATCTTGGTTCTGATCGACTGAGTAATTCTCAAGATCAATCAGATCGATCTCACTGATCGCATCCTTGTCATCGATGCTGCACATCCTCTTGGCAGCCTTCGCACGCTGTCGACTCTTGACAATGAGCCAGTTTTTGGCGACGACGTTGAAATAGCTGAATGCTTTTGTGCCACGTGTAGCGTCAAACTTCTTCAGCGTCTCAAACAAGAATGTGATGCAATCGTTCTTAAGATCATCAAAGTTTCCATGTGTCACATTGAAACCCTGTATAAAGATCAGATTTTCTACAAGTTTATCAAATGCCGGAAGTATCTCTTGAACGTAGACAGCCTCTCTCTCATCATCACATGTCTCGCTTTGAAATCTCACAATAGCATCATGAGTGCCTGCGTGGAAGTAAAGCTTCATACCGCCCGGGGACGATGATTTAACTGTCTTCTTCTTGTGTGTCATCATTATCCCTTAGCGTTTGTGTTAAAGCACCTGCAATCTTGAGAACAGTTTGCTGTGCAACTTCAATGTCTGCAATGACCTGTCGAACCTCGACAGAGTCGAAAAAAACAGGGATCTCTAAAATCTTAGAGATCCTTCCGTAGACAACATCAAGCTCATCAAGCGAGCTTTCAATCGTGTCTTCAACATTAATGATTATCTTGCCAAACTTGTAATTATAGTAAGCAGAAATGCCTAGCAAAGTTGACAAGATTAGACACGTTATGATCAGAAACGCAACCAGCATTATCTAATCCCCAAAGCATCTGTGAGCTTTGCATAATTATCAAGTATTGCAGATCTTGAAAAGGTTTTTTGGCACTTTACAGCAAGCTCTTCGGCCCATTGACGAGGAGTGATATAGCTCTCCTTGAACTTTGCTAGCCGCTTCTTGAAATCTGCCTCAAGAGGCTGTGCCCACTTTGTGCCTGCCATAAAGATGTTATTATCAACTCGAGATGCTGGAATGTCAACCAGCGTAAAGTCAACTGGGATAAACTTTCCTAGCTTCATGAAGTCAAGGTGACCTGACCAGTTCGTCGTAATGACAGGTAATCCTGAAGCAGATGCCTCGAGGAGGGGCAAGCCAAACCCTTCGCCTCTTGTCAGGCTAACTAGGCACTTAATGGTTGGGTGTCTGTACAGCCCTGCGATCTCAGACGACGTCAGATTGCCGTGCAGAATATGGATACGCGGGTATGGGCCACGTCTATTCTGGTTGATAAACTTTTCAATGTTATCTTGCGTGTACTTCCGATCAATTCTTGTGCCACGCCCAAAGTTTGTCTTTAAGACGATGCCGACGTCCTTGCTGTCCTTGAAGACGTCAAGCATCCACTTCAGTGTATCTAGAATGTTCTTACGATCATCCAAGCTATTCTGAGCTGTCATTTGTGACACAATCAGAAAATTGAAGCTAGTTGAAAGTGGTAGATCAAATGACGGTGCGTTATCAATCTCAGGCATGTACCACTCACCGATCACGTGGATGGGTGTTGTCACGTTACCAGATGATACAAGTGTCTTCTTGACGTGCTCAGAAGGAACTATGACAACGTTCATCTTGTTGACTGCTTCGATCCAAGCTGGGTTGCATCGATCAGTTTCAACAGCTGCTGTCACACCAATGTTATAACTTGCGATCTTGGGATCCCATTCATTTGGGAGCTGCACCTGGATAGAGATGTCAAATCCTGATGGCTGATTTGTCGAGCATGACATGATCTCTTTGATGAGGCCATTCTCAGCAGCTGGATTGATTATCCATGATGTATTGCCCCAGTTCAAAACTTGTGTCTGAACTGTCCACGTATCAATAGATTTAGCCCACTGGAAAATTTGTCGAGAATGCTCACCGTAACCTGAGACGCTGAGGAGTGGTGCTCTTACAATTACCTTCTTCATTAGATCTCCTTGGCCTCCCAGCGCTTGTAGGTGTTTCTCCAGTTCTCTATTGTATCTTTCATTGTCTGGTGCCAGTCGTCAACCGTCTTCTGGTAAGAAAATTGAGATAGTGCATAATCTCTCACCTTCTTGCGAAGCTCATTCTTCTCTTCAGGTGACTTCTTAAAGAGCTTATAGAGGCCTTCGGCAGCAGTTTCTATAGTGACGTAATCCTCGTAGATATAGGGCACCATCTGTGATCCTACGAGTGTCTGGAGTTCAACAGGCAGAGCGACCCCGTTCTCTGAACCGTCTCTGTGATCCACAACTTGACGAGTTAGGCCTCCTGTCTTGACAGCAACAATCGGTGTTCCTGCTTGCATTGCTTCGAGAGTTCCCAAACCGAAGCCCTCGGCGTAGGATATGTTGATGCAGCAATCTGAGATATTGTATAGGACGTTCATCTTGTCAAATTCAATGCGATCCTTTGAGAAGAACACGTTGTCCATGATGCCAAACTCTTCGGCAACGGCAAAGAGATTTGGCCCCTCTTGATCGAGCGGATCTGTGTGCATGATCAACGTTGCTTTCTTGTGACCGTCTTCTCTCTGCATCTTATCGAGCATCTGCTTCCATGCTGCAAGAACGTCTGATGGGCGCTTTCGCCTTGCGTTCCTGTTGACCCAGATGCCAACGAAATGATCCATTCTATTAGAGCCGAGCAGGTTGCGCTTATAGTTGGCACGCTCTACATCATTTAGTGGAAAGAAAATATCATCAGGAATTGCATGAGGAACAAAGTTCGTCCGGTCAGGAAAACGATCCTTAATCATCTCATAGGTCATGTACGAGTGACAGTTGATCAAATCTGTGGATTGGTACAGCGTCTCATTGAACTTTGGATATGGATGATTATCCCAAACGTGCCACCAGAGGATAGGGCACATCTGGTGCACCTCATCCTCCATCTCAAAGAGCCAGATGAAAAAACGAGGATCTGTAAAGATTAGAATAGCATCTGGCTTCTCAGTTGCGAGTGTAACACGAATAAGATCTCTATTACCAAAACCATCGATTGGCTTGATAATGAGATCTTCATTCACGACGATCGTTCGGTAGTCGTTGTGCTTCATGGCGGCACCGAACTGTCTGAACGTCCACTCACCCTTCTTGACAAGGCCGTTGAGCAAGTGTCGTGTCTGCGTGCCTACGCCAGATGTTGAGAGCGCATGATCCGATAGGACGATGATTTTTTTCTTCTGCATGTGGTTATTTCAATAATAACCACCTATTTATAAGAGGTAAACGCTGCAAACTCACTTGAGCCACTGCAATGCTCAGTATTTTTGTAGTCACAGTAAGTGCAAGACATCCTATTCTTGATCGGCTTGTTTGCCTTGACGCCTGCGATCATAGAATTGACCATCTTGGTTGCTTTCTCGAACGCCTTTGGGCCCACAGACACCTCGACAAGCTCGCATGCCTTGCCAGGCTTTGCTCCGCGCTTTAGAAGGACGAAGCCGCACTTGATTTCCTTAGCATCAAGATCAAACTTTCTTGAGCAGAAGTACTTGTAGAGTGCAATTTGCGCCTGGTAGATGAAATCTTGCTTCTTATCAGTCGACCAGCCACGTGCAGATGTCGTCTTCCAGTCAGCGATCCAGAGGATCTCTTTACCGCGCGAGTTCTTTGCTCGAAACATCGCGTCAACGAAACCCTTGAACTTGACATCAGAACCAGGTATCTCTTCGTAGAGTTCATGCTCTGACGCCATGAACTGCCAATCAGGAAATGTATCATCGAGAAACTGCGGGATCTCAGATAGGATCTGCTCGGCTTCCTTGATCCAGTTTTCTGGCTTCTCAAAACTCTTCTGCTGCCATGTCGTAGTGATGGCATCGCGCATGCGGTCAAGGTTAAAAGTTCTATGCTCTAGATAATCCTCAAGCTCAGCGTGGACAATTGTTCCAAAGTCAATATTTGGGCTAGGTTTGAACATGTCGATCTTGTCGATATAGACAAGCTTGTGTCGCCATGGACACTCTTTCCATGTCTTGACTTCAGAGTAGGATACGTGTGGTTTGCCAGTTGGGAACGTAGTCACTTATCTATCTTAGTATGTTAAACTAAGATTTATTCTTCTTAGATACTGCACGACCGATTTGCTTTTCCCAATCACGATCATCTGGCCCACGTACTTCTAAATTTTTATCCCATGCAGCCTGCATTACACGCGGTTCGACGCCATATTGTCGTGCAACGCTCATGAGCGCATTAATGTCCTTTGGAAAGCAATGGCCTCCGAAACCACGAACATAACGACCGTCATGGGTCGGAACGGGCCCAGGAACAGACCAGTGTGTGTCGCCGAGTCGTCGATCAATCTTGGCATACTCGACAACCTTGTCATAGTCAATGTTGAGTCCTTCTTTATCAAGAGCCTCGCAAATCTGTGCAACCTCATTTGCAAATGAGACCTTCACTGCAAGATGACAGTTTGTTACATATTTGACCATCTCTGCAGTTGTCGATCCTGTTTTCACAATAGGAACATTTGGAAATGCTTCCTGAAAGACTTGTTTTACTTGATTAATGTATGGTCTCGGACCACCAAGAATAATTCGATTTTGATTGCGCATATCATCTAAAGAATTTGCTTCTGTTAAGAACTCTGGGTTAAAGACTATGTGCAGACCCTGTGGGCCAAATTTTTGATTCCACGCATCTGTAGTTCCTGGTGGGACTGTAGATTTAACTACAGCGATTCTTTCTCCTGGAATTGTGGCTAATTCTTCAAGAACACTCTCAACGATGCTGAGGTCTGCAGACCCGTCCTCAAACATAGGCGTAGGAAGACAAACAAAATACACATTTGTGAAACCTGGTGTGCCTCCATCCTCATTGTCTAAAACAAGCTCATTAATCGAGTCAGGATAACCAGCAGCAGGATCACCGTGACTAGGTAGTGATCCCTTTGCATACTTTCCTGATTTGTCATAGGCATAAACATTAAATCCGCGCTCTGTAAAGACTGTAGTTAGACTTCCACCTACAAATCCTTGTCCTATAACAGCAATGCTCATCTAATTTTCTCAGCCTCTTTCTTTAAGTCTGATTCGTACATCAATCTTGCAAGTCCCTTAAATGTAGTCTTTGGCGACCAACCAAGCTTTTCTCTTGCCTTCCTGGCGTCACCCTCAAGCCACGGAACTTCGTGTGGGCGCTTAAGTCTGTCATCAATCACGAGATGTCTATCGACATCCAGCCCGGCAATCTCGAAGACCTCATTCAGGAACTCTCTAACTGTATGGGTCTCGCCTGTCGCGACAACATAGTCATCGGGTCTGTCCTGTTGCAGCATTAGCCACATTGCCTCGACGTAGTCCTTTGCGTATCCCCAGTCGCGGAGAGCGTCGAGGTTACCGAGCGCAATCTTTTCCTGTAGACCGAGCTTGATCCGCGCAGCAGCCAGTGTAATCTTCCTTGTAACGAACGTCTCACCGCGGCGTGGACTCTCATGGTTGAAGAGAATTCCTGATGAGGCATGGATGCTGTATCCCTCACGGTAGTTGCGAGTGAGACCATGCCCAAAGACTTTGGCGCATGCATAAGGAGAGGCGGGCATGAGTCGGGTCGCCTCATTCTGTGGGTGCTCTGGATTGTCGCCGTACATCTCAGATGATGATGCCTGGTAGAATCGGCACTTAGGCTGCATAATGCGAATGCACTCCAATAAACGAAGTGGACCCATTGCTACTGCATCGACAGTCTCTTCAGGCACCTCAAATGAGACTCGGACATGAGACTGCGCAGCAAGATTATAAACTTCATCGAACTGCTGTGCAGTAAAGAGACGATAGAAGGCTCCAGCATCGTTCATTGATCCGTAAACAAGCTGAAAGTTTGGGTTTGTGAGTAGGTGATCGATGCGATCAGTCGCAAGGAGTGATGTTCGCCTCTTCATACCCACAACCTTATATCCCTTCTCGAGAAGCAGTTCAGCAAGGTAGCTGCCATCCTGTCCGGTCACACCTGTGATTAACGCTGATTTCATGCTCAAATCTTAACGCCTCTAACGAGGGGGTATCTACTCTGGAATGACTTTATTGTTTCTTGAATTCCGACCTGGAGAGGTGTATACGCGCCCTTCCAACCTAATGTGCTGAGTTTCTCGTTAGACGAAGGCTTCTCATACTGTCCGTCCGGCTTAGACTTATCAAAGCTTACTCTTCCGTTATAACCGATCTCTTCAGAAATCATGTGTGCAAGATCTTCAATGGAGATCTGTTCAGGATTACCAATGTTGACTGGTTCGGCACCATTGTAGTTTTCGGCGAGCCAGATGATAATTTCAGCAGCATCTCGAGAAAATGTGAACTCTCTGCGTGGCTTTCCGCTACCCCAAATATCAACATGATCGTGTCCAAAGATCTTTGCCTCGTGGAACTTTCGGATGAGAGCCGGAATGACATGTCCGCTGCTGAGATCGTAGTTGTCATTAATGCCGTAGAGGTTATTAGGAATAACTGAGATGAAGTTACAGCCAAACTGCTGACGGTAAGCTCTACTCTGGACCTCGAGCATCCTCTTCGCGTATGCGTACCCAAAGTTCGATGGATGCGGCGGACCCATGTGAAGTTGATCCTCTGTGAGCGGATATTTCACGTAGGGTGCATCTGGGTAGATGCATGTAGAGAGAACAGACACAAGCTTCAGGCTCCTCTCGCGACACGCGTCAAGAACGTTCATGTTCATCTTGACGTTGTCATCAAAGAAGTCGGCAACGTAATCAGTGTTCGCCTTCACGCCTCCGACTCTTGCGGCACAGTGAATGACAGCGTCCACTCGACCATCTTCCAGTGTGAGGATCGCATGATTCGATTCGGTGAGGTCACAATCTTTTGAGGTGAGGCCGATAGACTCAGGTGACAAGGAGAGAATCTCACTACCTAGAAGCCCAGTTGAACCCGTTATAGTAAACACTTTATCTTCCTTTAATTCCTAAGATTTTTGCTATTTTTTGAGATGCATGTCCATCACCATAAGGATTTATACCATTCCAATCAGGCATTTCTAAAGCATTTTGTACAACATTCTGGATGTTTTCAAAGCCTAGATGTGCAAAACCTGCTACAATTCCTTCTGGTCGCTCTGTGCTTTCTCTACAAATTACAACACGTTTCTTAAAGAAACCTGCTTCTTCTTGAATTCCACCTGAGTCGGTTATTATTAACTTACAGTTTGCTAGCTTGTTGAGAAAGTCAGGATACTCAAATGGGTTCACAATGTCTACATGAGTGTCACTCAAGTGAGAATCAATCTTGCTTCTAATTTCAGGATTAGGGTGAACAGGCAGTATCCAACGATATTTTTGATTTTTATTAATTATTTCTTTGATTTCACTGAGTATTCTATCGAGATGTTTTATATTCTCTCTTCTATGCAAAGTGATGATTACTTCATCGTTTTTGGTTATAGCTTTGTCTTTAAACATTCTCGAGATGGCATCAATAACAGTGTTTCCTGTAATAAAACATTCACCAGGAACATGTTCTCTAAGAAGATTATCTCTAGAAAGCGAAGTTGGACAAAAATTCCAAGTTGCAATTCTTGAAATTAGAGTTCGATAAAACTCTTCTGGAAATGGCGATTCAATGTCATGCGTCCTGAGGCCTGCTTCTATGTGGCCTATTTTTTTACTCAAATGGAATGCAGCTTGCGCGGCGGCGGCAGCAGTCATTGTATCGCCTTGTACAAGGACAATATCGTAATTCTTAATTTTATCTGCAATTTTTTCAAGAACAGATGAATATCTTGAATTTAAGTCGCCTGGTTTAAGATCTAACCTGTGTACAGGTTCTTGCATAAGATCCATATAAAAAGATGACAAGTCTGGCTGTTGTCCTGTGTATATGCCATCAATTTTATAATCTTTTGACAAGACGGAAAGTTTGATCATTTCAGGTCTTGTTCCATAGACTATGCATGTCTTCATTTGATTATTCTTTCGTCTTTAAAAAAGTCTATTGAATTAATTGCTTTATCGCAGATAAATACATCATATGCAGGCTTTCCAAATTTAACATCACTATATAATGCTTTCCACAGAGAAAGCTGTTTTTTAGTTATTTCACTCCAGTCTTTTCCTGTGACTGTGCCTCTTGCCGTCCAGTATATAACCGTGTGACCTTCTAGAAATAGTTTATTTATTTTTTCAATATTTTCTACGATAGGCCGAGATTGTGTGTAGTCTCTAGACACAGGTGTCTCACAAATAGTCTCATCAATATCGACGTATATCAACATTTAGCCGCGCAATGTTTCTTTTTTAGATAATTCATCTGCACTAATAATTCTTGGGCCGCTTGATCCTAATGCTTTTTCTATATCTCTAATTCCTTTAACAAGCTTGATAAGACCAGCGGGTTCAACAGAAGATTTTTGATCGCTCCCCCACAGGTCTCGATCAAGAGTTACATGACGTTCAACCCACTCAACTCCAAGAGGTATTGTGGCAAACGTTGTAACAAGTCCAAATTCATGTCCGCTATACCCGACAACTTTACCAAATTTATTCTTAAGGCGCGTAATATAATTTAAATTTAATTCAGAAATATCGCTAGGATAACTTGAATTTGTATGAAAAATAACGTCAGGATTACAAAGTTTTACTGCTTTTTCAATTTCTTGTTCTGTGCTCATGCCTGTTGAAATCAAAAGAAAATCAAACTTTTCTCTTGCCGCTGTAATAAGTTGGTCATTTGTTATTAATGCTGAAGGTATTTTGACAATTGTATTGAATTTTCTTAAAAAATCAAGTGATTCTAGATCCCATGCAGATGCAAACCACTTAATATCAAGAGATTTACAGAATTTATCGATCTCTTGATATTCTTCTTCTTCAAACTCAATTCTTTTTTTATAGTCCAAATAAGACATTTCACCCCATGGCGTCATTCTTATTTTTGTCTTTTGCGCCTCAGGAACACAAAGATCAGGAGTCCTCTTTTGAAATTTGACATAATCACAGCCTGCAATTGATGCAGCAGATATTAACTTTTTTGCTAATTTAATGTCACCATTGTGATTAATTCCAATTTCTGCTATGATTTTTGTTTTCATAATTTCTTAGATCCTTTTGTTCATCAATGTCAATTACGTCTTCAATTTGAAAGAAGACTGTATCATCATTATACAGTTGACTACAAAGTTTATCAACCTCATTAGAAAGAAAAATGCTAATAAAGTGACTTACTTCAAAGCATTTTGGATAGTCTTGTCTTCGATAAAAAGGATGCTTTATTAAAAGCTTTCCTTTATTATCGTCTTGCTCTAAAAAGCAAAGATACGGGTGTGTCAATACTTTTTTCTTACAAAGCAAAGAATATGCAGATTGCGTATTTAAAAATTCTAAAGCTAATTTGATGTCTTCAAAGGATCGCTCTGGATATGTCAAATATAACAAGACTATTATCTTGTCTTCTAATTTAAAATCGTTGATGACTTTCTTGACTACGTCATGAATGCTTGCGTAGTCATTTGAACTTATTGAATCTCTATTATGAATTTGAAATCCATATTTTTGACTTTTTTCTTTAATTTCATCATCATCTGTTGACACAATTACATTGCTACGTAAATCTGGCGGTATTACATCTGCAGTTTTTGAAAACAACTTTCTATTTTTAAAGGGTAAACCCTTTGATCCTTTTCTTGCAGGTATTATAAAATAAACGTTATCGAACTTCAACATTGCTGCCAGCCTCAAAAGGATAATTTGTGATCAAAGTGAATTTGATATCGCTATTTTTTTTAAATGTATGACACATATACTCATATGTCAAAGACGTACTATGACCTGATGCTTTTAAGATTTTCAAGTCTTTGTCATATGTTCCATTTTCAAATAAGTAAATTAGCGGCTTTATTACTTCTTTGAGATTGAAATAATAAATTTTTTTATCAACTTCAAAAAGATCAAAACCAACTAATGCAATATGCGAGTAATCTCCAGAATCAATAAAATATTGCAAGGCAAGGGTGCCTGTTGACGGATCCAATTCTTTAAATTCAAAATTTTTTCTTAGAATTGATTCATCACCTGTATAAATCGTTTCTATAATTCCTAGCTTTTCTTTAAACTCTTCTGTATATTTTCTCTGATGAATATCGTTAGTAATGAAATCATAGTGCGCACGATTTGAAATAAGATGTTCATATCCATCAAATAATGGCCTATTGCAAATTGCTACTTCATTAAAAGAATCTATAAATTCTTTAGTACATCTTTGTACTGATGGGCCTTTTCCTATGATCACTATTGACTTTTTCATATTGTAGACATACCTTATTATTGCCTAATCATTATCATTCAAAAAATTTATATTTTCTTCTTAAATAATTTTCCATGGTTTGTAACAATTATTCATTCTTTCTGCTGCTTCTAACCAAAATTTATCATAAGACTTCCAATAAGATTCTGGGTAATCTGGTGTATACCTACCCCATTTTACATAAGAATCGCCTGGAACATTCTTGTCTATCCATTCTTTAGAATGAATAATTTTTTTATTTTTTCCTATGAAACCTGCACTAATGACATAAGTGCTAGAACTGCCGATAAGGTAGTCACAGTTTGATAATAAAATAAAATCATGTATGTGAGCAATGCTACTATTCAATGTACTTGGGCCGGACTCAAATTTAACTTTTAACGACGTTAGATAATCTATTGTCTTTCGATAAACAAGAAAATTGGTGTCATCTGTGCAAACATAGAAACTTTCTATCGTATCTGTGTTAAGGATGTAATCAATCGAGCGCTTATAGAATTCAAATGAATGAACCTCTCTTCCATTGTTCCCATCAGCAAATATTATATCATCGCCTCTAATATGAATTCCTACATTAGTGCCAGTGATATTTTTAGTCTGCAATTCAGGTCGAATAGATAGAAATTTTCTTGGATCTTGATGAACAATTCTAAAAAAGCAATTGTGTATAACATTACCGTCAATTACACAATGATTATTTTGGATGATATCTTTTAACTTATTATCATCAAATTGATGAAAATGAGACCATGTTAAATTGACAGGTTGAGTTCCATCATCTTTACAATCCTGTTCTGGCAAATTAAGCCAACTATCTCCTTCCCAACTATCACAATAGAAAGGCACTTCAAATTTATTTGCAAGCTGGACCAGATTATTGTATTGCAAAATTCTATTTCCAAATCTTCCGCCTGTTATTTTTCTAATGCCGATCATGCTTAAAAACCATCAAATTGTTATAAACAAAATCCCAGACAATAGGAAATTCATTATTTCCATCATTTTCATAACGAGGATTCATCTTGTTTTTAATCTTCTGTTCAAGTTCCAAGTCTTGTGTCCAACCTCTTAGATTGAATTTTTGTATCCAAAAACTCTTTTCTTGACAGTTTATGTGTCCTGTTCCACCTTGACCTAGACCTGCAGCTGTAAATATAATATTTTTAGTTGCAGCATTACAGAGATTTTCAACTAAAATATCGCTACATGATTCAGGAATATGCTCAGCCACTTCTACGCTCATGGCGAGGTCAAATTTCTCATCTAAATTAATAATTTTTGTAACATCACCAAAAGTAATGTGATTTATCAACCCTGCAACTTGCGCAATAGCAGGTGCGCATTCATCAAAACAAAACTCAAATCCCCTAATTTGAGTGCCTTGTTTCATAAAGTACTCAAGATATGTCCCAATTGAACAACCAAAATCAATTACGGACTTAGGCTTTGTTGTATCATAGAATATTTTTGCAGCATTTAAGTTTCTAGGTCTAAAAATATTCCAGTGATTATTATGAAAATTAGTATCATAGAGGTTCTTTATGAATGCCTCTGTGTAATGAGATTCATCAAAACCTACAATTGGTGCTGCCATTATAAACTCCAAATCCAATTTTTGTCAACTTCTTTGATGAACATGCTGTCGATTCTGTTATGTTCATTATGCCATCTTATTCTTGAATTATAATCTCCTAATCCAGCTTTTGATTCAATTTTTGAATAAAAATCTGTCTTATCACCGTCAAGGTAGTCTTTTGAAAGCTTTCCATAATGAATAATATAAAAATCATCTGTCTTTTGTACTGGATCTGCAATATTCCCAGGAGCAGGATGGTATCTTGAGCATCCCCCTTTTTGTACGCTAAGATCATAAGAATAATCAATGCTTTTATCAAATTTCATTAACGGATACTTTGTCCAAGGATTTGAGCTAAATGGATCCCAATTAACATTAGTTCCAAATGCTGTTGTATATGAATCACACCTATATTTTGTTTCATCATTCCAAAGATTAATCATTCTAGTGCCCCATAGGTTAACGCTAGAATCAATATTACTTAAAAAATTGACGATGCTAGGCGTAGGTATTTCATCTGCATCGAGCAAAAGAGCGTAATCAGGTTTATAATCTTTCAATAAATTTATTAGCTCTAAGCGCTGTTTTGCTTCTTCGCGTTGAATTGGATCATGTTTATGTCTTACGCGCCATACGACTTTATCAAATGAACGACAAATTTCTTCAGTTTTGTCTGTGCTGCCATCATCATAGACAATAATTTTATTACAAAATTGTGTTAAAACGCTTAATGTCTTTAATACAATCCAATCTTCATTTTTTGTTGTAATTCCAGCAATTAAATTCATTTAAATTTATTCCATGATGCTATCTGTTCTTTGAAATTAATTCTTAAACATATTATATTCAGAAATGTCCCTGTATTTATGTGAACCACCGCAGTCTTCATTATGTTCGGGTAACCCTAAGAAAATTTCGATGCCGCGAGCAGCCTGCTCAGGAGGCATGTACATGTTCCACCCGCAGACAGTTGGCTCAGGCATTACATCATGCGGAACTCTTCTGTCTCGTCCTTCATACTCAGCTTCCTTGAACCACTCAACTGCTTTCTTGTCATCAGTGAGAATCATCCCGCCTTTTGAGATAGGAAGTATCTTTCGAATGTGGAATGAGAGACACTGGTATGTTCCTGTCTCATACATCCCTTTTGTAAACCTTGTTGCGCTGTCAACTATAGGGTAAGGATCAAGTCTATAAGTTCCCTTCCACTCCACGTCAACAAACTCAGGCTCACAGCCTGCATGAAGAATGAGTTGGGGTACAGAAAGATATGTCCGTTTTGGGACCTTGATTTTACCCTGCGCACTCAAGTACTTCAGACACAAAAACATGGCATTTGTGCAATTATCGACTGCTACAGCATATTTTGAGCCTGCATATTTTGCAACCATATCTTCAAAGGCATCAACTACATCCCAAGGGTCATTAATAGAATAACCCATTTCTATAAGTTTAGCACTAGTCTTTTCTAAGTCCTGGTACATCACATTCTCCTGTAATACTGACCTTCAGTAAATTTAATATTTGTTGTAGCTGACGTTTTTTGGTTATTCTTGAATCTTGAACTTGGAATTATTCTAAAATCAAAACTCACACGTGCAGAGTCAGTCATGTTGACTTTGTTGCCATGTGTGCATTTATTTCCATAAAAAATAAGATATTGACCATATGACATATTCGCTGGCGAAAAGTCTCTTAATCCTGGAATAGATTCAAACCAAATAGTTTGGGTGTCTAAGCTATTTGTCAAAGGAATAAAGAAATTGATTTCCCATTCTGGATGTCTATGATCATCATCAGCATCATAATGCCACTTATGAATTGCTTGATCACCTGGAAGATGAACTCTAAAAGAAGGCATATATTGAAATAGTATGCTTTCACTGAACAATGGCTTAATTTCATTAGCAATAAAAGACATATAAGACTTTTCAAGTTCTAAAAGATTTCCATCATGCAGATTTTTATAAAAATGCTGGTGAAACTTGGTCTTACTTTCGTTGTCAAAATTAAGTTTATTATTAGGATGCAGATCCTTTCTTAATTCATGAATTTTTGATAAATCATTGATTTCAAAAACTTTGCTAACTATGTCATGAAAATTATATTCTTCTGTGTTGTATGTTTTAATCATTTTGCCCAAACCATTCCAGATCTTGTAATATAAGATTTTTCTTGATTAGAAGTAATCTCTTTTAAATTAGACTTAAACAAGTCAATAAAAGTGTCAGTATTGTAATACTCATTTTCATTGATTTCATTATCATGATAATCGGCGCTTGTATGCCAGATTTCTGTTCCAAAATTTGTAAAACCCAATTCAGAAAGATATGTCACTGACTGTATGACTCGGTCTATAAATTCTTCATGCCATTCAAAAGTAATTTTAGGAACTTTTTGAGTTAAACTTTTAATTACTTCAAGCTCGTGTCCTTCTACGTCAATCTTAATTAAATCTGGCTTTCCATGTTCTTTTACTAGATCGTCAAGCAGAATTGATCCAACCTTGATAGGTAATTTAAAATGATAATGATCTTTAAATGTTCTGCCATCAGACATGACTTTTTCTGAGTTTGTAAAGCAAGACTTTTCAAGGTAAAGTTTTGACACTGTTGAGACGCCGTCGTCTTCAAGACATTCAAAAAAATCAATTTCATCTAAAGAATTATTGACAGCTTTATTGTAAACTACAACATTGTTGTTGCTAAACATATCTTTTAATTTATTGCAAAGATTAGTGTTTGGATCAACGCATATTACTTTAGCATTTTGTGACCGTCTTAGGATCATTTGCGTATATTCACCATTGTTTGCTCCAATATCGAATACAAGATTAAGATTATTCATATTTCCTTTATACTCTTTGGAATAAGATATGAGTCATCAGGTAATTCTTCAATTTCAAATTTTTCTGTTAGATCAAATGGATAAATTTTTTCATTAATAGCATTAGTTAGTAATTCTTCATTTGCACAAAATCTAAATTGAGGATGGCTATACGTGTGCAATTTATAAATCATTTCGCTAACTGTCATGCACCATGAAAAATGACAACCACTTTTTCCTGGTAGAACTTGACCTTCATATCTAAGATTGCATGGGTAACTATTTTTAAAATATGAATATTTTGCTGCCGTTGGTGCAACAAAATCTTTATTCTTCCAAAGATAAGTTTTCTTGTAGAAGAACTGGTGCAAGTTTAGAGAACAACAACTCTGTCTTTCAAGAAACTCTTTTATTTTTGGGTAAGTGTCTCCATAGATAATTTCATCTGCGTCTATGGACACAATAATGTCACTGTCATTGAAAGCCATATTCTTCATGAATATGCTCCTCATGACAGGTTCATTTACACGATGTATTGTTTCTTCGTCATCATACGCAGCAACCACGTCTCTTGAGATGTCGACCGGCATGTAAAGTACTTTATCAATCAAGCTATCTGGAATGCGCGCTTTAAGACGGTCCCAGCCAATCATCTCTCTAGGCATTCCTGTATGTGTCCTATTGAACTCATTAATAATGAATTTTTCAATATGCGGATATGCTTCCTTTAGATTGGCAATCAAAAACTGTATTTCATGCTCAACATAGAAATATGTCTTAAGGTAGATCACTGTTCTTTCTCCTGACCTTTAATACTGCATAATTGAAAAGTCGATGAATATCATGATGCTGTGCATGAACGATTATCTGGACATCGAAAATCTGTTTGCATCTATTGATAAAATCATAGTGATCTACATCATCAATAATAATGAAGCAATCATCAACAATCTTATCTTTAAGATATAAGAATGATATGCTTCTTCCATTACCGTTTGGTCCATCTAGAATGACAAGATCGACATTTGATGGTATATCGTTTTCTTGTATTGTGTAGAAAGCGTTCTTGACGCTAAAGTTGTCTTTTTCGTGCTGTGCATTGGTAAAAGATTGTCTATTGACTTCATGAGTCTCAAACATCTTATCAAATGATTGATCATCACAGTATGACAAGTCCACTCTATTAACTTTTAAGTTTTCATGTATCTCACTGAAATAATAGTCTGGGTGGTGATCAAATGATGTAATAAAGAATGACTTATTTAGATGCTTCCTAAGCGCTAGCAAGAACTTTGTTGATTCTCCCGAACCAAACTCAACAACTTGTTTTATGTCATTTTTTTCAACAATTTCAATAATCTTCTCTAGAACAATAGAATGCAATCCCATTCCATAATTCCAATACTGTTCAATATCATTCATACTTGAGCCCACAGAGAGTAAAATGTTGTGCCTGTATTTTGCAGATCAACCCAAAATTTATCATTCTCACTAATCCTATGATCGATCCACTTCTTTGAGTGAATTATTCTTGAGTTGCCAATCATTCCTGCACTAATTGCAAATGTGCTAGGTGATGAAACTATTATACTAGATGAAGCTAAGTCAATAAAATCATCAAGAAAATTACCAGTTATTTGTGATAATCCAAATCTATGTTTTATGTTATTAGACTCAAGAAATGACAAAACATTGTTGAAACTTTCAAGCTTATGATCATCTGTAAATAGCACAAACTCTAATTCATCAGAAGAATCAAGACACAGCTTAAGAGAGTCTATGTAGTAATCAGAATCAAGTATTGATTTTGGGTTCCACTGGAAGAAGTCTGTTCCTCTAAAATGAATTCCTACTTGTTTGTGATTATTATCAAAATTTTTAGTTACAAACTGACGAGGATTTAGACTAATGAATCTAAAAAAAATTGAACCTAATGCATGCGGATCAATAATCACATCATTTGCATCGAGAATTTTTTGAATTTCGTAATCAGCCATCATCAAGTCTGTCTGTGTGAGTCTGATTGCGCTATTTGATGTCTGACTGCTGGATCTTTCAAAGATTAAATCGCCCTCCCACGAAGGTACACACCACTTCTGGTTAAAGCGGTGCGCTATTTGCCTCACATTGTTGTAAGAGAGAAACTTATTTCCAAATCTTCCACTAAAGTCTTCCAGCAATATCATTGTACACTATTGATAGTCTTCCAGCCCATATTAATCCAGTAATCCTTGACTTGCTGTCTTACACTACCATGATCTGGTTTTTTCCATGTTGCATGTTCATCAAGACCTAAATAATTATGTGTATCACCCCAAAGTGAAAAATCACCATGCGGTTGCATTGGTACTACACATTTAATTCCGGCCTTTATCATACATGATGCTGCAAAATGAATATCTTCGCCATTATCAAATGTGTTAGGAGAATAGCTCCACATATGATGAATCCATTCACGCTTAAAAAACCAGCAATGACCAACGAAATCAACTATTGTATCATTTTGTACAGCAGAGCCGTCACCAGTGCATAATTCATCGACATCTTTTCTAATCGTTCTTCCATTTGCACCGGCAATTGCATTATACGTTTGAGATACTCTAATACAGTTTTCAAACCACCTTGGATTAGGAATAGTGTCATCGTCAAAAATAGCAACATACTCTGTATTCAACAACAGCGGTAATGAAAACCTACCATGAAATTTAAAATTTTTATCTTTTGAATGAATATGAGAGATCTTAATATTCAGTCTATGCGCATAATCTAAAACATCATTATGAATTGCAGCATCAACATGTGATTCATTTTGCCAAACATAGATCTCTTTTGGAAGAATTGTCTGTGAGAGAACAGCGCGAATTTGATGGTCTAAATTGTTTCTCTTATAGACAGTTAAAATTGCTGCAATTGTATTCATTATAGCTCCATTTCATAATAGTCTTTAGAATCAAATTCTTTATCACAGAAAACAATCATTTTGGTCTCGCCAGCACAAGATTTAAATGCAAAGGAATGATTTACATCTTGGTAATAAGATTGTCCAGCATTCATCGAAAATTCAACATGTTCAGATGAATTATTATCTTTGACACTACATTCAATTCTCCCTGCAAGGACAACAATTATTTGTGCTGATTGTTTATGATAGTGTTTACCACGCCAAAAGCCCATCTTGGGCTCTATGAGGTAAAATCTCCTAACATCAAAGTCAGGAAATTTATCAATTGATGTTAGAATTCCTCTCTCATCAATGTTAACTTTGTGATCAAGAAATGTCGGTAAATTCAATGACTTCATTTTTCATTCTCGATAAAACATCACATACTTTTTCAACATCTTCGTTGCTTAAATGTGGGCCAACTGGTAATGATAAGATGTGATCTGATACTCTTTTATTTGATTTATTGTTGATGAATGATTTAAAGTAAGGCATGTCATTAAGCATCTTTGGGTAATGAATCATCGTTGGAATACCATTACTTTCAAAGACGTCTCTAACATGGTCTCTATTACGCCAAAGAGTGACGTATTGATGATAAACACAGTTTTGTGTAAACCTGACAGTATTATTGAATGCGCTGTTATAGAGACTTGCATTGCTCTGCCTTTTCTTATTCATGACATCATAATACTCTAATTTTGATAATAAAAATGCTGCTTGCCACTCATCCATTCTGCTATTAAAGCCCCATGTATTTATTACACCGTCATTTAGGCCATAAAAACGAGACTTTTTACATGATGATATAAATTTTTCATCATTTGAGATAATCGCGCCTCCATCACCTCTGCAACCTAGCGGTTTTGTCGGATAAAAACTATGAATAGCAACAAAAGATTTTTTTGATTTTTCAAGTCCAGTTGATTGAGCGCAATCTTCAACTATGATGCTATTAGTGTTTTCTGCAATCTTTTCAAGATGTGACATTTCTGTCTGGTTTCCATAAAGATGGACAGGAACTAAAATTGAATCTTTTGGAACATCAATATTTGTAAGGTCAAGTGTCATTCTTTCATCAACAGGCGCTGCAATAATATTTTTTGAACCCGCCTGTATTGCAGCAACAATTGTTGGATATGCACCAAAGCTAGGAACTATCACTGTTCTCTTATCGCATTCAAGAAGCTTAAAAGTCATATACAAAGCATCAGTTGCATTCTTCACACAAGTAACTGATTTTATTTTTTGATCTATTGCAAATGCTTCTTCAAATTTAGAAAGATAATCGCCTAAAAGGTATTTGCCAGATTTTTCTATTTGTTTATATGAATCATGAACAAGCTTTGCTGCTTCTCTATTTTCTAATTCAAGATCTACGAATTTCATCTTACACGTATAGTAAAGCTATAATAGTCTCCATTCCATTTTTTAATGTAGACTTCTTTGTTTCTAGACAGGTCATCTACGATTTCTTGCATCTCTCGTATTGTGATCTTAGAGACCGGGACAATGCTATTTCCATAACTCAAATCTGTTTCTACTTTATCATCTTTTGTTTCTACTATTTTTTGACGATGAACTACAACAAAGTCTGTGTCTGCTTGACAAACTTTTCGAAGAATTGCAATAGGGTCTTCAATAACGTCAAGTAAAGCATTCATTACAATTGCTTTTGAAGGAGGCAGATCTTTAATATCGTCATTAAAGACATCAAATTTCATAAATTCTGCTGCTGGATTGCATTTTTTAGCAACTTCTTCTAATATCCAATCAAGATCAGCACCAAGGTAACGGCCCAACCATACTCTTGAAAGATCACCGGCACCGCAACCTAAATCTATTAGTAAACCATCATGACCAACTTCATCAAGTAAAGACTTAAGTAAAGGAAAATGGTCAGCTTGTTCAAGCTTGTGACCCCACAAAGATCCCTCGCTACCTCTTCTCATATCTTCAATGATTTCGAAGTCTTTTTCCCATCTTTTAGAAGAATTCATCATTTAATTCCTTTTCTATTCTAGATTTCAAGGTTTCAATGTTCACTTTTATTGCGTCTGGATGGAAATTTACGTATGGCTTGGTAAAAGCTGGGCCTCTAATTTCAGGTTTAAACTCATGCATACCGTGAATTTTGGTCTCAATTTCCCATTTTTCTTCGATTGAAACAGACTTTGTCCAGGGAAGCCAGTAATTATCATAAAAGTCTGGTATGCAATTCTGCATTGACACTTTAGACTTATAGTAGTCAATTTTAGACTTAACTTGACTTGGCCAGACATAGGAGTAATGACACATAGAAATCTGGTACATGTCTCTTGCTTCATCAGAATCAATATGACCTCTTCCTCTTGTCATTTCACCATTTGCGTATTGTATCGTTGGGGGTCTATGTGTGATAAATCTACAACCTGCTTCCCAACGAAAGACACGTAAGAAATTATCTGTTTTTTCTTCAAATCCTGAGATGACTCTATCTAACCCACCTACAAATGTGTTTGAATGGACGCCTACAGAGATTGGACGCTGTGTCTCTAAGAGACGTCTTAAGTTAAGTAATGATTCATTAGTCCAAACTTCGTCACTATCAACTTGAATCAAGTAATCAGGTTGATTTGTCATCAATGATAGCGCGGCAGAAAATTGATGGTCTTTTTCTTCGTATTGAGAGTGAAGAACACGAATTTTATTATCTGGATCTTCAAAATTGTCTAAGATTTCATTGGTACGATCTGTAGAAGTTGTAAGTCCACGATCTTGCCAATATCTAACTGGGCCTTCGGCAATTACGATCTCATCGACATGGTTGTATATGCTCTTAAGACTTTCCTTCAGAACATGATCACCATTAAGAACAATCATGGCAGCTGTCAATTTCATCTTGCAATCTCTTCTTTTGCTTTAATCATAGCAGAATGATATTCATCATAGCATTTATTTACAAATGGGTGTACACTAAGCGGTTCTCCCCAGATCCACTCATTATTGTAAGATGCTCTATATTTGTTTTCGCTCTCTATAACAAAATGTGCAAAATGAAAGTAAACCAGGTCCTGTGCCTGTGACTTCCAAATGATTTTTCTATCTTCGTATTTGTGCTGCGTTACATTCCACGGTGCAAGATGACCAAAATTTTTATCAATTACAGCTGTTTGATTTCTATAGAATGAATAGAATAATTCAAGATATTTTTGATCACCGCAGGTTCCAAAACCTAACATGTAATTATTTTGTGAATTAGTTAGATAACTTTTCCACTTATTGAGTGCTGATCTTCCGTATGAATCGTACTCGAAATGGACAATCCCAACATTGAACTCACCGCTTGTCATCAAATAAGGAATTCTGTGACTTACAAGACCGATTGATCTTGTCGACAATTCATCAAAAAAGCTTTTGATATCATTGAAGAAATAGATGTCTGCATCAATGTAAGTAATTGCTGTCTTAATCCTGGTCATTAACCAATCAGAAAAGCAAGGTGCTAATGACCAGCAAAATTGTACAAAACCAGGATCTTTATTAGATGCTTGAGCATTTGAAATTGCTTCCCTGCTTGGCTGCATGTACCTAATAGCTCTGACTTGAAAATCTTCATTTATCTCATTGATAGAATAAATTTTTAAATTATCATGCTTTCGAAGTGAATTTAATTTATTGAATGTAAAATCATCCATAGCAAGAACATGCAGCATATAATCTTCAGTAAAGTGTTCTTTTGCGCTATCAATCAGACAAATTAGATTTGGCAGGTATCTAGAATCACCCAGCGCACAATAGTTTCTCATTCATGATTCCTATAGTCGATTAGTGAATCTCTTCTCGGTATAAAAATTCCAAATTTTTCAATTTTTTCACAATTAATAGAGTAGCGTAGATCTTGTCCTAGTCTATTTTCTGTGTAAGTTACATGAGATTTCCAGTCTTTCGTGTTGAACCATCTGCAGACTTCTTCAACAACTTGATTATTATTAAGCTGGAAACCACCTGCAATGTTGAAGACTTCATTTTTTATGCCCGATTCAATCAAGTCAAGTATTGCTTTTGCATTATCTTTAACATAAATCCAGTCTCTAATATAAGATCCATCGCCATGTAGAGGAATTTTCCTATTTTCAGCGAGACAAGATACGGACTTTGAAATCAACTTTTCTTCGTATTGACGTGGTCCGTAGTTATTTGAGCTTCTTGTGATAAGATAGTCAATTCCATAAGTTCTATGGTAGGACGTGACTAAGTGCTCTGCACTAGCTTTTGTTGCGCTATAAGGATTTGAAGGTTTTAGTGTGTCATTTTCTTTAAAATCACCACTAAGCGTATCACCATAGACTTCATCTGTGCTAATTTGAACAAACATTGGACGTTCATAAACCTTGCCTCTAAGAAGTTCAAGTATGTTGTGGACGCCCTGAATATTAGTTTTTACGAACTCTCCACAGCATGTGATAGAGTTGTCAACATGCGTCTCGGCAGCAAAATTGACAATAATATCGCAAAATGGAATATGCTTAATTTCTGCAATATCTTCCTTGATGTGGGTGTATTTTTCATACTTGTCCCAAGGCAGAGACTTATTTGAACAATATGTCATTTTATCAATATCAATAATTGTGTGACCATTGCGAAGTGCTAACTCGACAAAATGGCTTCCTATAAATCCTCTACCGCCTGTTACTACCATTCGCATGAAATCACCTCACGTTGTCCTAATTCATTTAACTTGGTCAAGACAGGAAATCTTACTCTTTTTAATAAATTCCAGTCAACAGCATCATCTTTTATATCTTCAATCTTAAAGAATCTTCTAGAAGAATAGTCTGCATCTTTTTCAGATTCTCTGTAGGAAAGCATGTGAAAACCAAAAGGTGATGTATCATCTTGCCCCTTCTTCCCAAGCTGATTTTTGTGAAGCCAGGGCAAGAAGTTTGGACCGTAGGGATGGACAGGATCTGGGCCTGGATATAACTCGCCTCCTATCCACGATAATGCAAGTCCCCAGTCACCTGGGTGGTCGTATTCGCGTCTATGCTTGATGCCCTCAGGTTTGACATATTTTTCTTCTGACAATGAGACACTTCTTACATGCCATGGGTCGATTGTCATTACTAGATTGAAGAATTCACAGTCTGTTTGTGGTTCTGTCCATTTTTCAACTCTACTTAGCATTCTTGATCTGGCATCATCTGCAATGATAACATCAGATTCTATTGAAATCCACATGCAATTTGTGGCAAGTTGCTTTACCAATGAATAAGATTTAAACTTGGATTTTGCTTGTGTCTTTTCTGTGGGTTCCATGCCCTCTCTTTTAGGTGCTTTCATTTCAGGCCATGGATCTATAGATGAAAGATCGAAGACATGAAGATTTTGTGGCTTTTCACGTCGTATAAAGCGATCTACTTCTAAAAGAGTATTATCAGTCGATCCATCATCTATGACGAGAACTGCGTCAAATTGCTTACATGCCTGCTGGAGAGATGCATAAATAGTCCAATCATTATTACAAGTTTGGACAGTTGCTACCCAAGGAATTTGTCTACAAAAATCTTTCCATTGAATTAGATTACTCAATTTTTATCCCTATCTTATTGAACCTTTCAAATAATGAATTTTTTGAGAAGAAATCAAGGTCATCAACAGCCTCTAAAGATTCATTAGAAATGATACGCAATAAGTCGTCATGTGTTTCAAAAAACTTTACATTTTTACAGTCTTTAAGCAAATCAAAGTGTCGATCATAAGATCCTAATGACTGCTGGAGAAGAATTCTTCCTGCGTAAAGTGTTTCATATGATCTCGTGTTTAAGCCTTTGAACGTTCCAATAGGATTTAAAATTCCCTTGTATGACAGGAAATTACTAATATAGTCATCCCATGAAAAATTCCTTGAGATGTTTGAAATAAAGATCTTGCTTGAAAGCTCTTTATTTTCTTGGCTAAACTTCAGCAACGAAGTTCTTGGACCGTACTCTATCTTTCCTGCTTGACCACTAAACAGAAATGTATCATTTGTTATCTTGCTTTCTCTTTGATCAAAGAATCTTCGTGAGGCCCATTGAGGCATCCATTTAAAGTTATACTTGTTGCAATCATCTTCATCACACGCATAAATGTCGTCGACGAATTGTGTTGCCATCTTTAAACTAAAGTGACTCTTTTGAATCCAAGGTAACATAATTGCATCAATTCTTTCAAAGCACCAAAGAATTTTTGCATGTGGATATGCTTTCCATCTTGCGATTTTTTCAGGCGTATCCCACATATACAGCAAAAAATCATGACCAACAAGAAAGACGTCATCTTTAAGATCAAAAACTTTTTCCCAATCTTGCTCAGAAACAACACAGACATCTTTTATGTTGTAGTCAAAAATAGAAGATGAAGTTCCGCAGCCGTAATCATTTGTTATGATCTTCAATTTTCACCTAACCAGTCTTGTATAACTTCTGGATGAGTTACGCTTTCAATCGTAACACTCGGTGTAGGATTGTTCCAGTCAATCTTTCTATGGAAGATCCAACCACCCATCTCTCTCTCAAGACGGTCTGCTATATCATTGATTTCATCATCAGATACCTGTGACCAGGGCTTATCAAAAAACATGTTATTCTGTGTTGTATCTTCTTGCTTTCTGTTATAAAGACTCTGCCAGAATTTTGTCCAATGATGCTTATATGTCTTAATTTTTCTTGGAAGATCAAACCAAGAGTAGTGATACACACTAGGCAAATTTTGGATAACTGATGTAAACCATTGGACGTACCGATGCATTGCATCAGGATCTCTCATTGCAGCTTGGCGTAGCTGTTCTGTCTTCTGTGTGTGAAAGTTAACGTTTGGAACTAGATCACCTGTACTTTTTGTCACATAATCACAGCTATCTGAACCTGGTGCCGAGTAGAGCTCACCATTCTCATCATACATGCGTAGACTTGCAGGAATTCCGTGTGTGATCTCAGGATGATTCCTGCTCAAGCGCCACTTCCATGGATTAATGTCAATGCGAATCTTTCCTTTATTTCCCCAGAATTCCACAACAGGCAAGCAGATAAGGTTGACACTCTTTGGAATAGATGTTAAAAGATTCCTAATCTTTTCATAGTCATTTTCATGGATTACTTCGTCAACGTCTTGTTGCCAGCAAAAATCTCCTGTACAGAGATCTCTTGCAGCAGCTTTTTGCATTCCGTCGGATTTATATGCAAATCGTGGATGATCCCAATCAACTTCAATCTGCTTAATCTTTAGCTTAGAATTATCCTGTGCCATCGCCGCAAGAACATCCCACGTACCATCTGTCGACCCACTGTCAACTACAACTACTTCGTCGCAAACATCGAGTAGAGAACTAATTGACTCAACAAAAGGATAATTTTGTTCGACGCAATTGTAGGTTGTGCTGTAACCAGACAGCGTCGGTTGATGCTGGATCACATTATTTATGGCCGCCCAAAACACATCAGGTCTATCCTTCAAGTAATCACAGACGTCATCTGGGTTGGCATTCCACCATTTTTCTGCTGCATGCTGCACATTGTCGTTGGTGACGACCTCACAACCAAGAAGCTTCGCTTCGATCACCATTCGTGGGCAGGTGTCACCACCTCGAGGAAGGTAGACAAACCCCTCAGAGCTTGACATGGTGTCAAGAAGCTCCTCATACGGAACATCCCAGTAGCTCTGGAACTTCTTTCCATTATCATCGCACCACTTCACAGCGTCTTCATAGCCTTTGATCCAAGATTTTGACCCAAGAACCATCCAGCCACTTCTGTCGGTAGTCTTGCTCTTAAGTTGATTGATCTTGTCAAAGAAACGTGCGTCAAATACAGAGCTCAGGATGTGTGAGTTCCTGTGACCTAGAAGATTTGGAAAACGCTCTGTGTATCGAGCGCGTTGCTGCTCAGACATCCAGAAGATCGCATCAGCTGCTTGGTAGAATCCTGCGACCAATTGCCCTAGTTGGCGTTTATGACAGTCACATTCTTGTCCTGTCTCGTGCGTGTGCTTCTCAATCGAGCGGTGGAGGCAGAACTTGTAGTCATACTCAAGCACAGCATAACGGAGATTTGATGCAATAACTGGAATCAACGACCAGTTGATGGATGAGAAATTACCAAAGATCCAGAAAGCGTCGACATGCTGCTGCAAGAACTCAACTGTTAAGTTCTTTGCATGAACTTTCTTAACAAGTGTGGGTGATGATTCAATTAGTGCATCTGAAGTTAGTTCGGCACCGCCGGCATACTGTTCAGCGAAGAGATCAGCAACAAAAATAATCTGTTTTTCCATGAACAGATTGTATTTCTGGCCTCGTTGTAGTTAACGAGTTGTTCCTACTCTTCCTATCTTGCCGTCGCTTAGGATCTTCTTGATGTCCTTTCCTAGATCAAGGACACCCTGCTTGAACGGCTCTATGAACACGTACGCCGCGGCGACGATGGCAATGACGATCACGCTGATGAGCAGCATGTACTCGACGGTGGACTGACCCTCTTCGTCTTTTAGAAGTTCTTTGATCATTTAGAATCCATTGGTTGCTGGGTTGTAGAAGACTTTACCCGTGACGTTTGTTGTCTTGGTGATCGTCGCGGTCGAGTGGTTGAACGTAAGGACATCCCCGCCGGCCTGCTCTCCGTATTGAATTCTTATAGGATAATAGACACCGGAAGTAAGAGCAGATGTCCCTGACGTCTCAATGTTACCATGAAGACCGCCGTTATTGACCGTGGCATTTGCTGTAGTGAATCCAGAGAGCGCGTTGCTTCCGATCCACAGGTACGACGCATCGTCCGATGAGAGGAAGAACGTGTAGGTCTCAGTTGTCGTGGGACGAAAATATCCAAGCCATTGCATGCTGAAGTTTGAGCCAGCATCGGTCGACGGTTCCTCAATGACTGTCGTCTGGACAAGAGTGGCAGTCGAAGTGGCTGTTGCGAAGAAGTTGACGTCGTCGGCAAAGTAGCCCGTGTAGGTCGTGCGATACAGGCCAGCGGAGTAGACGATTGTTGGCGCTGGAAATGAGGAGATAGGTCCTGCAAAATTTGAAATTCTTCCGTACATTAAACACCATACCTGCTGCGATCAGCCTGGAAGTTAGCTGAGACCTGCGCTGCCGAGAGTGCTGTGTTGTAGACCTGGAGGGCTCCGAGTCTCATGTTGGAGAAAGTTCCGTCGCCCAAGTTTGTTCCGTCTGCGTGTGCGATGGCGTAGTGTAACGGTAGGTTGCCACCATCGTTGTAGGGAGTCGATCGTGTTATAGTGGCGGATGTAACTGCAAGCGCACCGTTGACATAACCTCTCAGGACTGATCCATCGAACGTGAAACCTGCGTAGTACCAGGCACTCAGCGGGGTCGATATGGTCGATGAAAATCCCGGCTGGTTGCTCCAGACAGAGAACTTCATTGTCCCGGCGACCATCTCGATCTGCGAATCATGCCAGCCAGAATTTGGAGTCGTCTGGCCTAACTCCTGGACAATGACACCGTTGTCCATGGGATAGACCCAGGTGAATATGGAAATCACTGTCGAAGTGTTTGCCGGAGACAGCTTCGAGTTGAGGTTGGTGTTGGTCGTGAGGTACTGGTTGGTGCCGTTGAACGTGAGGTAGCCGGATGCGTATGTCGGGGTGTTGAAGAGGGTGGCGTTGCTGTTGGCTTGAAGATCCGTGACAGTCGCGCCGGATCCCGGATAGGAGGACGCATTACCGATGTCGTAGTTGAGGATGAGTCCTGTTGACACGATTGAGCTACCGCTCGTGAAAGGGCGGGTTGAGATAGGTCCTGCAAAATTTGAGAACCTGCCATACATCAGATCACCCGTATGTGCTCATCTGGCCGAGGACTTTCCAAGTTGATCCTGACCTGATGAGGCTGAACCCGAAGACGTCCTGCTTGTTAGCTGTTCCTGTTGGCGTGGTTCCGTTTGCCCAGTTGATCGTTTGAGCCACTGTATCGATTTGGACCCCGCTGACTATTCTAGGTGTCGCGCTCTGTGAGATGATGACTGTGGGAGTGATAATTCTGTTGGGGGTTGTCGGAACATTCGTGAAGTTCGCCGTGATGGCACCGGTTGGACCATTAACATAGAATATGCTAGCGCCTGCGAGATCATAAGCAACTGTTCCTGTTCCGCCGACTGATGGGACCAGCTTCTCAGTGACTGATGAGAGTGTAGTCCTTCCGTCAACCTGCATTGCTCCCGTGAAGCTGCTTGTTGTCACTGTTCCACCAACTACGATAGCGTTAGCAAGGGTTCCAACATTGAGTGTACCAGTCAGTGCTGTTGTAAGAAGGTTGTAGGTTGTAGTCGTCACAGTCTGTATCGAGCTACCGCTAACAACGAGGCTTCCTGAGAGCGCTGCATTGCCTTCCTCGAAGACTGTGAACTGTTCAATGTCTCTATAGTCCAGGACTGCGAACTTGTGACCTGTACCATCGTTATTGGCGTCTATCTTTGCGAGCAAATTACCGCTGGAGATCAGAGTCATCACGTTCGCGCCGGACCCAGGCGCTCCGATGATGTTGCCCGTGGAAGTTGCCAAGCTTCCTGTTACAGTGAACAGGCCATCACCTCTTAGGCTTGCAATCTCTGTTGTTCCTGCATACCACTTAAAACGGGGCGTCGTAGTTGCAACATTGATACCAAACCACATGGCTTGGTTCTCCATTCCAATTGCCCAATCTGCGCTAGAAGCACCTATGCTTGGGTATAGAAGAAGTCGTGTACCGATAGATGAGTTTGTGAACGTGGGTGCGCCTAACGCCCCTCCACCAACTGGGAAGCTAATAAGGCTTCCGGCCGCATTTGTGAGAGCAATCTTGCCGCTACTTGCTGTAATAACACCATTTAACGTCATTACGCTGTTTGATGATCCTGATCCGATTGTAATGGCTGTTGCTGATCCGCCGATATTAAGTGTAGCAACAGACCCTGTTACTAGATTAAAAGTTGATGATGTTGATGTTATATCACCACCGTTAACTGCAAGATCACCACTCAGCAACGCGTTCGATCCTGTCAAGTTTCCAGCAAATGTCGTTGCGCTTCCTGCAGCTCCGATGTTGACCGCAGAAGCACCGCCTCCCAAGTTGACAGTTGTCGCCGTTGCGTTCACCAGGTTGAAAGTACCTGCCGACGTGGTGATGTCTCCACCGTTAACTGCAAGGTCACCATTTGCAAGAATGTTAGATGCTGTGATATTTGATGAAGCGTTTATAGTGACTAGGCTGAGTGATCCTGTCACTAAGCCGTTCACGTCGACGAACGAAGTTACTCCGGATCCATTAGTTTGTAGGACATTGCCGTTTGAACCAGCAGCATTGGGCAGTGTGATTGAAAGATTTGCCGCGATACTGTCAGCTGCCTTGAGTGCGGTGTAATTTCCACCATTAGCAGCAAGTTCCTTGAACCTCACCTCGCCTGTCTGTCCTGCGGAAGTTCCATAGGGCTGGACAACCACAGCACCGTGACCAGTGACGTCAATGTCGGTGAAGTACGAAGATCCTGATACCCTGAGGTCACCGCCGAACACGGCAACGCCGGGGAGGCTTGAAGCGATGGCGCCTTGCACGCCGCTCACAAAGAATTTGACATCTGCGGGCAGCATTGGAAACACAGATGCTGGTGAGTCGGCAATGACCAGAGTCCCTGATATTGCTGTGGTAGAAGTCAGGGCTCCACCAGCCCCAATACTTCCTGAAATTGTTCCTATAAGGGCCATTTTTTACTCTCTGGAAATAAATATCACTCCCACCGTGAAGATGAGAGTGATATTAGGCTCGAACTAAACTAAATGTTTAGTTATTTTCAAAAAGACTAGATCTCTTCGAGAACGAACTTGTAACGCTTGCCGCTCTTATTGTTGGTAAGAGTGAGGAATTCTTCTTCCTCGATCACTGTCCAGTCGCCGCGTTCATTCTTCAAGTGTAAGTCACCTGTGTACATGTTGCGCCAACGAAGGTCAGGTGTTCCAAGGTCGAATTGGTTGGTTGCATTGGGAATAAGGCTTGATGCTGCGTATCCGTTGAATGTGAGATTGTCACCTGACGCGTCACCGAGGAAGACTGAGCCGCTTAGAGTGGTTGTACCTTGAACCAGGAGCGTGCCGTTGGTTGACAAGTTACCTGCAGAGCTGATAGTAAGTCCTGTATCGTTGAATCCACCACCAAAATTTGCATTCTGTACAACATTAAGTGTGTTGTTGACCAGGACATTTGATCCTGTCAAGTTGCCCTGGAATGTCGTTGAACCACCGGATGCACCAGCCGTGAGTGTCGTCGCAGCTCTTGCAAAGTTAACTGTCGTTGCTGTGGCGTCAATGAGATTGAACGTGGTGGCTATTGTTGTAATATCACCGCCGTTAACTGCAAGATCGCCGCTAAACAGTGCATTTGATCCTGTTATCTCACCGTTATTATTGATTCTTGCAACTAAGTTTCCACCGCCATCTTTGGTCTGGAAAGATCCAGATGTGACAACATTGTTTACGGCATCAATGGTGACGCCCGTTGTATTCTGGATGATCTTACCAGTCAGTCCGTTGAAGCGTGCGATTGCTGTGTCTGTTGAAGATCCGGGACCTGTGACGTCGCCGACGCCGCCCGCTGTTGAGATGGTGACTGCGCCGTTAGATCCTGTTGCAATAGAAATATTTGTTCCAGCAACGAGATAGGATGTTCCATCTGTGAGCTTGGTGAGTGAACCACTGAGCCCCTGTGTAAACTTAGTCACACCTGCAACGTTGTTTGTTCCTGCAATATTTCCCATATTGATGGTTGTTGCTGCTTGAGCGAAATTAACAGTTGTTGAAACAGTGTTGAATACGCTTGCAGTACCAACAGCCGCGCCAGCTGTCAGACTAACTATACCACCACCCACTGATGCCGTTAGGAATGGGACGCCAGCACCTTCGAAGACCACGAGACGATTATTTGAACCGATCGTTGTCTGGCTACCAGAGATGACCATGGCACGAGGTGCGCCTCCTGTCTGTGCTTCAAATCTGACTCCGCCGCCGCCTGTTTGTGGGCTAATTGTTGCTTGTTCTGATTCATTTACGCGGAATGAAACAGACGGTGCACCTATATTGACAACTGTGCCTGATAACCACAGAGATGAGAGTGCATTTGCAGTTGTTACACCCTTGATCTGGCCTTCACCAGATGATCCTAGATAATCTCCAATCTGGACCGTGGGTGTACCTGCCTTGGTGAATGTTGTTGTTGCTGTGTGATTGACGAGAACATTCAAAGCATCTGAGCTGCTTAGATATGCCGATCCTGCTGCAACTGCCGAGCCTGGTGTACCGCCAACCTGGAAGCTTGATGCTCTGAATGGAGTGTAGGATGTGATGGCAACTGGATCGTTACCTGCACCTGTTGAAGTCCTAACAGATGTGAATGTGCTGTCTGTGTTGTCCCAGAATAGTGCAACATTGCCACCCGTATCCATTCCGCCAATAAAGCCGCGGTCCCCTGCAGTTGTTACCGTTGAACCGCTTGTGAATCCGAGTCCAATAACTGGATCTTCAATGGTCAGTGTTGTTGCATCAACTGTTACAGTTGTTCCCTGGACTGTGAGATCGCCAGGGATGATAACGTTGCCGCCGGAGAGAGTGATTGCCGTTGCACCGGTGCTGGACTTGATGTTATTACCAGTAACTGTAAGCTCTCCAGCAACAGCAACATTGCCAGATGTTGATGTGAGAGTTAAAGCTGTAGCACCATCAGCAGCCTGTATTATGTTGCTGCCCACTTTAATGTTACCGTTTGTTGTAACAGTGCTACCACCTGACTTACCAATTACAACAGACGTGGCATTTGTTGTAAAGAGATTGACTGTCGCGGCTGAGTTAGTATCCAGATTTACTGTTCCACCTGCTCCACCTGCTAAGTCACTGACTGTAAGATCAGAATTTTGAATGATCTTTCCAGTCGTTCCGTCAAATCGAGCAATTGCATTATCTGTAGCAGACACTGGACCGTCAACGTCTCCGCCGCCCGCACCTGCTGCAAGAGATGTGAGTGTTACACCTCCTGAATTTCCGCTATCGAAGAATGTGAGACCGCCTGATCCGCTAGTGATCTTTGCTGCGCCGCCTTGGAATCTGATCTCGTTGGAGTCGATCCTAATTGAGCCAGTTCCGATTGTGATCGAACCGCTAACTACTGTGTCACCGCCGAAGACAGAGACTGTTCGTGAACCTGCAGCCTTGCCGTCAATTGCGCCTGAGACGAAGAAGACTGTGTCTGTGCCTGGGAAGGCAGGAAATAAACCGCCTGTCCCAGGATTTGCAATAATCATTGAGCCTGTAACATTTATTGTGTTACTTGCTCCACCTGAACCTGATAAACTACCAACAAATGCCATTAGAAACTCCTAATCCCATCAACTAATTATCTTGATGGAGCGAAGATTATTTTTATTCGTCGTATTCTGGTGCTCTTTCTAACACAAACTTATAACGTTTTCCTGTCTTATTGAATCGAATTGTGAGGCAATCTTCTTCTTCAATTAGAGTGTAGTCTCCGCGCTCATTTCTGAGGTGTAAGTCACCCGTGTAGACATTCGCAAAACGTGCTGTATCGGATCCTAAGTTTCTTGTTCGATTACCGTCGGGTATAATGTCAGATGCTAGGCGACCATTGACTACAAGATTATCTGTATTTGAAGTCCCAAGATAAGCAGATCCTGAGATGACAGTGTCGCCGCCGAAGACTGCAGTGCCTCTTGTATTTCCGCCCTTGGCTCCATTCTTTCCTGCCACAAAGAATGTCGTGTCAGATGAGTTAAATGGATTTGCTGCACCCGTGTAGATCGACGACGGGAAGATAGAAATAACAGAGCCTGTCAAAGAACCATTGGGCCTAACATCCAAGAAATTTGATGTTACACCATTTGACGTCTTAACGCTTGCAACAAATTGTCCAGCAGGTGTTGTATTTCTAATTTCTAGGTTACCGCTATTTGTCTCTGTGAGCGTTGTCGAACCACCAGCAGATGTCAATGTAATGGTTGATGATCCTGCTGCAGAAGAAACTGTAGCATTACCATTTAGTGCATAGAGTGAACCTGATGTGACAACATCGCCACCGATTACAGCGGTTCCTGATGTTCCTTTACCTGCAATGCTTCCCGACACAAAGAAAAAGACATCAGATCCAGCAGACTGTGCAGCATAAGATGTGCCTAGGCCACCTGCAATTGCAACAGATGCTGTAGTATTGAGACGTGGTGACGGGCTAAGCTCATTCCAGTTGCCTGCTCCAGCTCCACCGATTGAGACACCAAAAAGGCTTCCTGAGATGTAGACATCGCCACCGAATGTTACACGATCATTACCGCCTTTAGCTCCTGAGATGAAGAGCCACGTATCTGATCCTGTTCCAGACAGTTTTAAGTCGTTTGTATCAACTGTAATCCCGTCATTTCCTGCAGCCGTCTCATTAAAGATGAGTAACTGCGGTTTCTTTGTGCTGCCTGATGCAATTAGGCGCTCAACTCTAATGCCAGAAGCTTTAAAATCTGGTGGTTTCGATGCCATTATGTTGAGCTCACTATGAGGTAATTATAATCCACTGCGTTTTGTTCTGAGGATGCAATTGCATAGAGAGGATTTGATACTGTATAAGCTGACATGTTCACATTTTCATTTGGCAACAAAGTAAATGCTATGTTGGCATCTGATCCTGACACTGTCACAAGTATAGGACCAACACCTGATGAGTCAAGTGTTGCAGTTCCAAACTGCATTTCTACTGTCGATACTCTAGACATTATGTTGTCACCACCACAATTGATGCAGAGTCGCTATTTAGGATGCTTGCCCCGATTACAACTTGTGTTGTTGACACTGAACTAACAAAAACGTTGAATGAGTCATTAAGCGCAGTTGCAATAACAGTTGGAACAGTTGAATATGAATTTGTGAATGTGTAAGTCACTGTATTGCTTCCTGCAAAATTAACAACGGCACTTTCTAAAACAAACTCTTCATTAGTAAAATAAGCATAACGAGGTTGAGCTCTAACATACGGGTACACTTTCGTGAACCTATTAAGATTTCTGGATGTTAGTTTGACTCTTCCCATATAGCATTCCCTGCAAGGATAACTATCTCTTACAAGACCTGCGATGCCAAGGTAGCCAACTCTGATCTCTCACCCTTCATTAGGGTAATGTGAGCTGCAATGTCATATTTCTTGAACTTTTCAACAATAACTGTCAAACCATTTGATAGGCTGTCAAGATAAGGAGTATCAATCTGGTCGGTGTCGCCTAGCAGGACGATCTTAGATCCCTCACCAATTCTTGTGATGATCGTCTTTAGCTCGTGGATGGTAGAGTTCTGTGCTTCATCAACAATTAAGAATGTATTATTAAATGTCCTGCCGCGTATGAAGGCAAGAGGTGATACCTCGATCTGGCCCTTCTGGCGCATCATCTCAAAATATGTCGAATCCTTAAAAGCAACTCTAAAGTTGTCAAGAATTGGTGACAACCAGGGGCTCATCTTATCATCTATGTCACCTGGTAAAAATCCAATCTCTTTGCCGACTGTCTGGAGAGATCGAGTGATGACGATTCGATCATACCTCTTATCTTGAATTCCTGACATGCCTGCCATCAGCGTAAGGAAAGTCTTACCTGAACCTGCTAGACCTGTCATAGATACAAGCTTGACATCATCTCTTGTCAGTGCGTCAATGGCAAACTTTTGCTCCTTATTACGAGGAGTAATGCCGATTGTTTTGGTCAGATTATTGATGAGAGGAACAACATTTCCGTCACGATGGACACCAATTAGAGACTGATTTCCGTATTTAACTGTAACATACTGATTACTGTTTAAGTCAAAATCAAGGTGATCTGTAGATATACTGCCATCATCATAAAAATGATTGATTACAGAGGGAGAAATTGCCTCAACTTCTGCCTGTCCCGAATAGATTTCGCTCTTATCATGAACGATTCGATCTTTGTAGTAATCTTCTGAATAGATTCCTAGAGAGTCACACTTTACTCTAAAATTGATGTCCTTAGTGACCATCACAACTGGCTGATCTGATGCAGCTTTTAAAGCAAGCGCTGCTGCAATGATCCGATTGTCGCCAGTGTTACCATCAAGACTTGCAGGAATTTCGTGTATGTCTATTTCTACACGGATTGTCTGGTCATGATTGATCGTTACGCCGTCGTGAAGTGATCCAACATTTCTTAGGTCATCAAGATAACGATTAACATAACGAGCATACTCACCAAGCAGACCGGGTTTATCCTTAAACCGATCAAGCTCATCAAGGACGATGAGTGGAATGACAACATCGTTACCTGGAAATGAGTGAATTGAGCACTTATCATACAGAAGAACTGATGTATCAATTATAAATGTCTTCCTACCCGTGCTTGACTTAGTCATTATTCCTCGCTATAGTAAAAGAACAGCGTTTTTGATACTATTATACAGAGAGGTTCAAATAAACATATGAAATGCTTCGAATTGCACGAAAGCTGCAAAAAAGATTGCGCAAACAAGACATGCAAGCTCTGGATAAATTCAAGCGAGTATCAAAATTGCACTTTAGTGGCTTCAAAGCGCGGACCGCTATCCTTACAACAGATAGGTGATATTTTAGGCGTTACTCGAATGAGAATTTGTCAAATTGAGAAGAAAGTCATAGAGAAGCTTGCTGAGCATATTCTTTAAATTCAAGCTTTCAAATAGCAAGAAACCCGCCAAATTGGCGGGTTTCAATGTTTAGAGTGAAATCACTCAGTCTCTGTAGTGTCACCAGAAGATGCAAGTGATGTGCGGATGAGATCAGCTGCACTATTCTTGACAAGGCGGAGGCCCTTACGAGCTCTAACACCTGCAGACTTGTTGCCGTTGAGGCTCTTGCGAATATCAACCTCGAGGCTCTCAACTAGGACCTTAAGCTGGTCCCACTGGTCACTTAGATTTGCCATTTTTTCTCCTTTATTGAATAATTGCGTCAGTTTTCTTCTCTTCAAAGACGTCGCCGCGGTATCCCTTGATCACCTCGGCAAAGTCACTGATTAAATCTCTATCTTCTAGCTCTAGAGACAATAAATGAATTATTTGCAGTCTTTCAAAGTCGTTAATGCCAAAATTATTGATCTCTGTGACGATCTCCCTGCATTTTGTGAGTGATCTAGTCTTCTTATCAATTTCAGTTTGACCTATCTTCACGTCTATGGCTCCAAAATATCATTTCTTGTTACAGTTTTGATCTTTACCTTGCCTTTCTCATCAACAGATAACATCTTCACTTGAGTTAAACCACTTACTTCTTCCTTAGCAATTGGAACCTCAAAGCCTCCCAAGCTATTCTCTAGGAGAAAAGCAACATTTTCCCATGTTGCCATGTCACTGTTTGCTTTTTCTAGAAAAGATGCAATCTGATCTGGTAAAGCTTCACGAACTTCATCAATTCTTGTAACAGCATTTGAAAATTCAAGTCCTGCAACAATCTCAGACTTACAGACGTCTGTAATCTTGTGGATAATTGAGCAGTTATTACATTGGACAAATTTTGGTTCTACTACATCGTCTTCGATGATAGAGAATACCACAAACTTGTGGTAAATTGGGTTCTCCATCTTCCTATATTGTGGAAGAATGCAGTGACACTCAATTAAGTGCTTAATACCTTCAGTGGCCACGGACCTCTCTCAGTGCACGCTTGGTTCCCTCGATCTGCCCGTGTGCTTTTGATACAGCTTGCTCAATTGAAGATGCAGCAATGCTTATAACTTTGCGAAGTTCGGCATCATCAATCTTGACTATACCTTTCTGCTTTGCCTCTGCAACATTTGTTGTCACAACATCTCTAATAAATGATGAAAGTGTCACAACAAGATTATTGATCTCTTTGTCGGCATCGGTAGCCATCTCTATCTCCTAGATAAAACATTAACGCCAGGTGGAAAAAGTAAATCACTCTTCTAAAAGAATTAACCCAGTGTTCGATAGCACTGATACGAATGATCGATAGGCGTCGATTGCAACCTTGATGCTGTGAACGGGGCGATAAAGATCATCTTTACTCAAGAAAGTCAGCACATCTGCATTCATTAGGATACCACTTGCAACGCCATCACGAACTTCTCTCAGTGTTTTGTCGATCTGCTCAATAATGTTTCTCTGTTTCATAATCAAGTCATTTCCAACTTTAATTAGAATTTTCCTACCAGACATCGCTTTGTGACGCTTTCTAATTAGATCTGTCACATCATCATCATTGATCTGGTTCATTTTCTCAATTAAGCTGTCTCTATGCCTCTTAATTCTATCGCTTCTATCATTCTCAATGAGAAGTGCACCGCGACTGATGCTTACCTTCCTAACCTTTGATGCTTTCTTGTAGATATGTGCCGTGATAATATCACCCATCTCTGGTGACACAACTTCACACTCTGTTACAACCTTTAAATCCTCGAAGATGTGTGCTGTTTTCTCACTGTACGGTGCGGTGCATAGGATGACGTCGGTCGTCTGCCTTAAAAAATTTGTGCTGCACACATTCTTAACTTCTTCAGTTGCTTCTCTACAAATGATGATGTAGGGTTCTTTATCAGCATTTGATTTTTGAAGGATGTGCTCAACATGGATTGACTTTTCTATGACACCATCAACCAGAATGATGTTGACCTGGTTCTTTGACCAAGGCTTGACAGTGTAGTAGAGCGGTTCAATCTTAATATCACTAAATGTGCAGCCCAATTCTGTTGTAATTGATGTTTTAACATCATAAGCTCTCACAACTTCAACAATGTCATCACGTGATGACAAACTTAGTGCTTCTTTAAGAACTTCTACTGTATCTTTTGTGCTTCTTTTGTCAATTAAGCTAAAAATCTCTGATCTAGTAGGCCTTATCTTGGCCATCTTTGCAATTTGCTGTTCAGTTTTATTCCAATCTATTTTGGACAGAATAGCATTACCTTCATGATTAAAATGCATTTCACATAGTTTCAAGAAAATCTCTGCCGATCCCGCAGATTTACCCTCTGCTTCATAGAGATTTCTCTTCATCATTGGTTTGACAATTCTCTCAAAGATCTCACTCTTACTTTTATTTAAAAAGAACTTTTGAATGAGATCGTCAAATTGTTGATCACCAATAGCAAGAGGGCCCGCGTGGTGGGCATTGAAAATATCCACCAGCGAGCTTCTTGTTTCTCTCTCGAGCGTGTTGGGTTGTCTAATTTGCATTTCTGTCTGATTATACAGAGAAATGCAAATGTTTACTTACTATCTATTGTTAGCAATTTCCTTTCTTCTCTTTTTCTAGCCCACGCATCACGCATCTTCTGCTTTGCTTCTTCTGATTGCTTTCTACCTCTTAACTTTTGTGCTCTACGTTCTTTGACTTCTTCTGTTTGTGGACCTCGTTTAATACCCATTAGTGCTTCTGATTGCTTCTTTCTAGTCTCTTCTGTTACAATTCTTCCTTTTCCAGCATTTGAAATTTTTTGTCTAGTTTCATCAGTTATAGGCTTATTTCTTAATTTTTCTTTATGCTCTTCAGAAAGAGTTTTGCCCTTGTGTGCTAAAGACAGTTTCCTTTTATGTTCTTCAGACTTAGGACCCGTATTTTTTCCTATCATTGAATTTGACATTCTTTGTAGAGTTTCTTCAGAATGAGGCGGTGGCTTCTTTCCTAAATTTGCTTCGCGTAACTTTTGCTTGTGATCATCAGAGAGAGTTTTACCACGAAATGCAGAACCTATTTTATTTTTAGTTGCTTGAGAATGAGAAAAATGATCACCACCTGTTGTTAGATTATAGCCATTCTCAAAAGAATCATAATGTTTTATCCAAAACATCTCTCTTTCATTTGATTCATGATCATTACATTCTTCAATAACCTCAAATAAGAAGTTTTCTTCTCCATGCTTTCTAATTGAATAATAAAGTATTCCTTTATGACCATCTTGAACATTTTTCATATGTTCATATTTTCTTTTTGTAGGATTATTTGTTTGACCAACATACACTTTATTGTTCAATAAATTCTTAAAAATATAGATGTATCGCATACTTTAAATATACGATACATCTAGAAGAGTTAAAGAATACTCTAACTAATTTGGGCTAAGAATCTCTCCAGAGATTGTTTGCAGCAAACATGATCGTCTCCTCAGCAGACTCAGGTGTGTAACCGTAGTCCTTAACCATGGTCTCAACCATGTCTGAGTACTTCTTCTGTTGCTCGTTGTCACGGCTCTTAGACTTAGTCACGATGCGTGCCATGTCCTTCACTGAGGCGATGAGATAGCTCTCGATTGCTTCCTTGAGTGGTTCATATGACTTGTAATCGACCTTCTGGCCGCGGCGCATCTTAGTGAACATGTAGGCAGTGACGTCGGAACGGAAGCCATCACGGGCTGAACCGACGATGCCGATCTGCTCCTCGATTGCCTTCATGAACTTCTCATCGGGTTCACGCTCCTCATTTGTGACGCGGTCCTTCATCTTCTGCTTAGTGGTATAAGCCTCAGCATTGTCCATGTAGTTGTCGAAGAGCGACTGTGCCTGCTCCTCGTAGGCGGTGACGAAGGCCTTGGCAATCTCGCTCTCGAGCATCTTAAGGTATTCCTCACGGATTGACTTCTGGAGGAGCTCGAGGTATGTCTTGCGCTTCTCCTCATCAACAACCTGCTCCTTCACCTGCTTGATAAGTGCATCAATGACACGCATTGGCGTGATGAAGCTCTTGTCAGAGTCAGTCAGAGCGGAGTCGATAGCCTTGGTGATGAAGCGGGTTGAGATACCGTCCATTCCCTCGTGGCGAACCTCCTCACGTAGATCCTTGATATCGACCTTACGAACCTTACCCTTCTCAATAACTTCCTCACCATTGTAGATCTTCATCTTGGTCATGATGTCAACCTTCTGTGAAGGCTTAAGTCTGCTCATGACTGAGAACATCGCTGCGACCTTGATCGTGTGAGGTGCGAGATGTGCCTTGAAGTCAGAACGACGAAGCATCTTCTCGTAGATCTTGATCTCCTGGTTGAGCTCGAGGACGTATGGCACCTCGATCTTCACAATACGGTCAAGGACTGCCTCATTGGTGTGCTCAGACTTGAAGCGGTTCCACTCAGCCTCGTTACAGTGAGAGAGGATAACACCATCGAAGTAGAGCATTCCGTTCTTGCCAGGAGTTGGAACGTTCTTCTCCTGTGTGGCGGTGAGGATCGTGTGCAGGAACTCAATCTCGTTCTTGAAGATCTCAACGAACTCTACAACACCGCGGTTACCCACGTTGAATGCGCCATCGAGGTTAAGGACGCGAGGATCCGACTCGCTGAACTTGTCGAGCTTCGAGATATCCTCAGAGCCGATGAGTGCAGAGACGTCCTGGGAGTTGGCATCCATTGGAGGAACAACAGCAATTCCGCGTCGTCCGCGCTGAGAGAAGCCGCTGCGCACAACTGGGAACTTCTCATACTCTCCGCCGAACTCATTGAGAAGACGGTGGCGGCAGACAGGGCAGAGGTCACCCTCGATCTGGACACCGAGGAGCTTCTCAAACTGGTCACGCAGTGAACGTGGCAGGAGGTGAAGTGGTTCCTCACGTACTGGGCAGCCGTCAAGATGGAAGATAGGCTCTGCTGCCTTCTCAAGTGACTTCTTGACAGCATCTGCAAGAGCACTCTTACCAGAACCAACAGGACCCATGAGAAGGAGGACCTGCCGGCTCTCCTCGCCCTTTAGAGCTGCTGACTTCAAGAAGCGCATGATCTTGGCGATGACACGCTCGTGTCCGTAGAAATCTTCCTTGAAGTAGTTGTACGTCTTCAGCTTGTCGCCATCGAACAGCTTGCGGCATCGAGGATCTGCATCTGACATTGGCTCAACGCCATATGACTCAACAGCGTCTGCAATTCTCTTGTGTGCCAGCTTAACGTGGCTTGGATTTTTCTGGATCTCACTCAAGTAGTCGAGAAATGTACCATTCCAGGACTCCTTCTGTGCACCAGACCTTTGTTTTTGAATAATCTTAAGAAAGTCCATCTTCTCTCCTATTATGAAATCTCGAAATGTTCGCCTTCTAACAAAGTAAACAGCTTGATGGGACCCTTCCACATCTTACTGATGTGCTTAACACAGTTTTCTGCATAATTTAACTCTAGATCTCTGCCATCATGCTCGTGCTTAAGAATTAGTGTATCTTTGACAACATCGTCAACATATATGATAGGAATTCCATTCCCACCAATTGATTTTAAGAGTGCGCTGCGGATCTCAGGCCAACCCTCATCATCAACGACGTCGTCGACTGACCAATCAGGATTTTTTCTCCCTTTTGGACTGTATGTGAACATATTGAGCTCACGTGCATGATCTTCCTTGAGGTGTTCCATGATGAATGACTCATCATTGTGGATCTCTCTGGCAAAGAAACACTCCTCAATTCCTTTTGCTTCTTCGATCTTCTTAAAGATCTCAAAACCAAGATGATATGGATTGATTCGACCGCCCCAGGGACGTAGAACTTGATTATGTGACTTCATGAATGGAATGTGTAAGCTATCTGGCAGTTCAAGCTCATGGCAGATCCTATAGTGCCAAAATGATGCCCATCCCTCATTCATGATCTTGGTTCTGATCTGTGGCATGAAGTACAACGACTCTTCGTGAACAATATTGATTATATCACGCTCCCAGTTGTCAAGCTTCTTACTATTTTCAGTAATGAAGAGCATGACATCATGCTCAGGCTCGAGCGGAAGTTTGTCAATATTGAAATCTTTGTACTTGCCATCCTTATCGTTCTTGATGCGTCCAATGTAGTCAAGCCGAAGCTCTTTCTCTGACTTGCGCATACGACCGCGTCGATCTATTTGATACTGGATGGCATGACATGAGTCAATTAAGTCCTCAACTTTATCAATACCAATAGTTGGGTCCTCAATGTAGCTCTGTATGCGCTGTCTAGCGCTCCTAAAACGTCTTGATACATTTATTGCATCAGTGTCTCTAAAAGTCCTGTTATTCTTGAAGAAGTCTGAGTGACCGACACAGTGGGCCATGATGAGAACCTGCAAGTAGAGGGGGTTCTCCTTCATCAAATAAGCGATAGATGGGTCCGAATTGATGATGAGCTCGTAAGGCAGGCCTTCGAGACCCATGTTGTACATGTTGTGGGTGCGTTCAAATGACTTTCCATACGACCAGTGAGGAAAGTGAGACGGCATACCGTGGTAGGCCATTGCACCAATCATCTCGTGGTAGTCAATTGTTTCATAAGCAATTTCATACCAGTCAAGACCATGATTTTTAGCAATCTGAACGATCTTTTCATCCCACGACTGCAATTCTTCAAAAGTCCAATCAGACATCAGGAAGCCCTCCAAAGAGACGTTTAAAATTGGGCCAAATGTCCTGTGAGCTGCCTAGCAGACCTAGACGAAGTCGACCTCCTTCTATCTTGCTTAGCATATTCCACAGCTTAGATGTCTTATCTGACTGCCAGCTGGGCCTCTCGCTCTCGATTGCGATCTCTGTGTAGCAGACCATCTGACAGATGTTAGAAAGTTCTCTAAATGCAGCAAATGCCGCATCATTGTCCTCATCCCAGTTGTCACCATCTGTGCAGTGGAACGCATAAATGTTCCAAGAAGATGGGTGGTACCGCTTGCTGATGATGTCAAGTGCAAGTTTTGGTGCTGAGGAGACGTGTGTCCCACCAGATGCAGCACGTTTAAAGAACCGCTCTTCATCAACTTCTTCAGCTTCAGTTGTATGTGCAAGGAATACAATCTCAATGTGCTCGTACTTGTGCTTCAAGAACTGATAGAGCAGGAAGTAGAATGATCTTGCAATGTACTTGATGTTAGTTGTCATCGAACCGCTGACATCCATCATGAAGAAGATGACAGCATCGGTCGCTTCCTTGGGACGATCCTTAATGTAGTAGTACCTTAAGTCATTGTCGTGATAAGGAAACTCTTCTTCTCCCGTCTCAGGGTTGATCTCAACCGTGCCTTGACGTCTAGAAGCTGAGAGGCGCTTAATGCGTTCTACCGCTGTTTTCTTTTTATCGAGGCGTGGTCGAATACCTTGAGGACGTGTGCCGTGTTTCTTGGGCTTAACGTCAAGCAGCTTCTTGAATTTCTTTTTATCTAGGTCAGGAAGTTGGAGGGAGTCGAAGAGATATTCGGCGAGTTCTTCAAGAGAGATCTCAACCTCATACATCTCCTCACCCTTATCTTTCCCAGCCTTGTTGCCTTGACCTTGCTGTTGCTGCTGACCTTTCTTGACAACTTGACCCTTCTGGACGTCCTGCCCAGGTGCAGAGCCTACCTGCTTGTGTCCCTCATTGTCACCAAAGATGAACTGCCACTCCTTGATGCCACGAACTGGGATCTTGATCTTCTTCTTTCCGTCGTGCCCGATAATCGACTCATCAGCAACAACGTCTGTTATTCCATCACGGATGGCTTTCTCGATCTTCTTCTTGTGCCTTGCTCGATCTGATGCAGATCTATCAGCCGTCGTCTTGTGCTCTCTGAAGATTGACATGACCTGCTCCTATCTATAAGTATCAGTGGTCACTACGACTTTGTTCACATAGATCAATAAAATACCTACTTGTAAAGACTAGATCGATACCTCTATGGTTCTTAGTGCTCTCTGATCTATTAGATATAGTATTTAATAACTCTTAAGAAGAAAGGAAATCTGTTCAGATAATTACTGATAGAATGTCTAAAAGAAAACTCTACATCTCAAAAGATCTAGCTGATCTAAATGATAATGTCAAGCTTATTGCTGACTTTATTGACCGCTGCAATAATGAGCTTAGCATTGACGAAGAATGCGACTACAGCATCTACTTTGTTGATGATAGAAAGAAGCATGGCATTAAGACGACTGCTTTTTATGATCCTAGAGACAATACAATTAAGATCTATGCCAAAGGTCGAATGATAATTGACTGCCTCAGGTCATTAGCGCATGAGATGACACACATGATGCAGCAGGAGAAGGGATTAATCACAGGACCCGTGAAGGATGAGGGTGGCTTTCACGAAGATCAAGCAAATGCTAAGGCTGGTCTAATCGTGAAGAGGTTCATCAAACAGACAGGAATTGATTTTTAGTCTTCTACTTAGAAGTTGCAATTTCAGCAACTGTTTCAGGCATAACAAGGCAGAATACATTCGGAGCAAATCTGTAAACTTGCCCCGAATAGCATATTTTTGATGTCTTTTTACCAGTTTCAGTACTAGTATCAGTTACTTCTTTGCAGACAAATTTGTCAGGATCTGTAAGATAATCTGGATTGTCAATGTAATAGTTTAAATTACTAAAAAACTGCTTATCTGCATACAAAACTTTAATTTGTTCGATAGGAACACCCACATTCCCCTCAGTACTTGGAATAATGCTGTCCATGGCAGTAATTAATTCGACAATTTCCCAAGTTTTCTTAATTACTTTTCTTGTGGGATCATTGATATTGACAATTGTTACACTTCCTTCTGGAGTATTCTCAATAAATTTTGTAACATCAATCTTTTTCTTTGCCCAGTTTCTAACTAGTACAGCAAATCCTGTCTTAAATGAAATATTACCTTGTGGCGTAAAAGCAGTGCTATAATCAACTGGTTCAAATTCATAAGTCTTGATGTCTTTTGTAGCAGGAACAGTCTCAGGGTCAAAAACACCCGCAATTGTTAGTGTATCTAGATTGGCTCCTAAAATTCCTAATCCAAGACCTATCTTACCAAAACATCCATTGAACCAATATATGTAACGCACCCAAATCTCAGGACGCTTTGCTGCAAAATCAAGAAATTTAGTCATTTCTTGTGTAAAGATGACATCTTTCCCTGCTGCATTCTTGAATACTCTAAAAATTTGACCCGTTTCATCTCCCATCAGTACCCAGTTGAAACCACCCTCTACTTGAACCCAACCTCTTACAACATTTTCTCCCGCTTCAGCTGCTTGCGCAGCAGCACTGGCAGTAGTAAATTGCTTACCTGCAATTTCTGGAAATCTTTTTGCAAATTCATTGAGCATTCTAAAAGAAATACCATTGAAAGATCTTCCCGACAGCCAAGATGTGCTCTGAGCCAATACACCCTCTTGCTGTGTGATGATTCCCATATCAGCAAGAGCATTCATACCTCTAACTTGTGCTGATGCATGGATGACTTCAGCAAGATCTTCTGCTTTTTGAAGATGTGCAACGTTACTATAAGCTGACATTGCAGGTGCTACAAGAGAAAGCGCAGCGCCGACGTAATTTAGTGCAGCAAGATATGGGTGTCCAGTTTCTCCATAATATGCAGCCAGTGTAATGCTTATTGGTATTGTAGGAATTGCAAGTTCAGGACCAATAAAAAATGAGCCAATTCCCAATGCAGAATTGATTTTATTTAAAGTTGATATATAGTCTGCCTGCATGCCTATAAGGCATTGTGATCCTTGAGATGGATCTTCAAACTGAGAACATGGCAGATTTTTGATAGAATCGGCAAGATTTTTTGGAATTAGATTAAGCCACATCCCTCTGTTGACAGTATCAGTAACAGCATCCCAAGTTATTTTTACATTTGACTTTTTCCATCTCTCATCTTTAAATTCCCAACTTAAGAGAGGATTGTCACATTTTGTGATCAAAAAAACTAATTTAGGATCAGTATTAAGAAGAATATCACTTTCTATTTTTTCATTTGTGTTAAGTGACGCAATTCCAATGTACTTAGATGCGAGTGATCCGTACTTACTACGTATTGCAGCTGAAACAATACCAGATGCGCCTAGCTCCCAATCAGCTACTGGTCGACAACGATAAGAATTTATGTATTCTTTGATTGGCCTACTGTATTTGACTAATAAAAGAACTTCATTATTTGAAGCTGCACTGTTGGGTAGTTGAACAAAACTTTCAACATAGTCATCGCCTAGCATAACGTTTGCAACTGTTCCTGGAACTTGCTGACAAAGTGTTACCATGCGCTTTAATGTGTCTCTTGGATCATCAAAGAATATGCCTGATCTGGGAAGAGATGAGCCTGGTTTAAAGCTTGCTCTTTCACGAGAGCTATCTAACTCATCAATAAGCTTCATTTCTCTAATAAGCTGGCGTAGTATGTGGCTCATTTAAAATCTCCACAATCTTTTTCTTTTTATAATTGATAAATTTTCTGTTAGATTCTCAATATCATCTATGCCAGAATTATTGTCAAATAAGCTTGTATCACTTGAAACAGTGTTCTCTAACTGCATGAGATCGTTTTTCATCTTTTCTAGTGCACGTTCTAGATAAATCACTGCAACTTCAGCGCGCTTTGGATCGTGCTGCACCCTGGGCGGCTTGGGATTTTTGGCTGTGGGAACATGCATCGGAACATCTGGAAAGAGAATGCTTTTTGCTTGTGTCACAAGCACCACCCATCCACGATCATTTGCCGCCACCCAGATGTGCCCTAAACCCAGTGAGTTTGCAAGAGAAGAAAATCCCCTACGAAATTGTCCATATGGATCATACCTTGACGACCCAAAGCCCTCAGCAGCTGCCATGAATGGAATGCCACGGTGTCGTGGGTTAGGTGACGTGACAAACTTTTTGTAGAATTCCAGGCTATCTTCCATCTGGTCGAGTGCGGTGTGCAACTCAGCAATTCTACGCTGTATCGCTTCTAATTCCATACATCTACATATCCTCTTCGAGGAAGCAGAATGTTTATTGATAGCTGCAAATAATCATTTGTTCTGGTCGTAATTGACAATTAGCGCAGCGCTAAAGTTCTCAAAAGGTATAAACTCACCCTCTGCCTTGGTTCTTGCAAGTATGGCATCGGCAATTTTCTTTAGCGCGACCTTATTTTTAAGTTTAATACCCGTCTTTCTATTTCCTGCAACAGTGAAAGACACAGTCATGAAAGGTTGGCCCTCAGGAACGTCTGGCGTCCACGAGTCAATTGACAAAGCAGACACATCGAAGATGTGGCTTAGCTGAACGCCAAAAGGTCCTTCTTTCACAACACGGACACCTAATTTCTGTGACGGCACCGCTGCAGATCCATCTAATTTCTTAATGATAATTTGTGTGCCAGTTGAGTCAACTTTAGGCTTATCGAACACACTGAGGATGGAAGCTTCACGGAGAAGAGAAAGTTCCTCACGAATAATCTGCCTTAAATGACGCTGTGTGATCTTCATTTCATCTCCGATACAAAGATTAAATATACTGTGAGTTGCAAAGGTCAAATCTACAAACTGCCATCTTCCTCAAGAGCAATGTCCTCCTGCCGCCAGTCAAAGTCACCCACGTTACCCAGCGCAGACTTCACCTGCCGAGGATCGAAGACGACGACAATGGAGAAAGGTCGATTAGGTGATCTGACAACAATACCGTCGTAGCCCTCAGCTTTGACGGAATTTGATAAGTTCGAATTGGGATATGCCTCGATCGGGATGACATAGGGGCGCAGGACACGAAGATACGCTGGGATCACGTTGGGTGTGGCCTCCCAGTCAGACATAAGATCATCGGCGCGGCGTCCGTAGCCACCCACGTCGACCGTGTAGCGGTTGGCGACCTCAGGATCGTCAGTGAAATAGATCCCGGGCCCGAACAGGCCACCCGGCGCAACTTTGAACGATGTGAAGGCAGCGTTAGTGCCGTGGAACATGCGCAGCGGCGCACCATCTCTCTGCCGGATCTTGGAGCCACCAAACCAGATCATGAGGTTCGTCTTCCGGCGAGCACCCTCATCAGGATTTAGCTCCTTGGGTATCGGGGTGAAAAAGGGAGGTGGGGGCTTCGGTGCTTCACTCCGTGTATCGGTCAGCTCCAGCTCCTCGGGCGAAGCACCATCAGGAGCGCTCTCGAGGAGGAACTGTCTTACAAGTCGACGGATGGGCGCATAGGACATCAGGTGGCTCAGGGGTACGGTTCTACATATGGCGCGCGACCACAAAGGTCAAAAGACGCAAAATTTTCCCGGGAAGTTTTTTGAGAAAACGACCCGGGAGAAAAAATTTACGGCGCAGATTTTTGATCTTTACAGTCAACCATCGACGGCGTCAATGACGTCCTGGAAATCAGAATCGGACCATGCAGGGCCTTCAGGGCCTTCAGCGTAGTATTCATCGCGGATTCCGCCGGCATCCCCTCCCGCTGCCATGTCCGCGTATTCCTCACGAGCGCCTGTCTTCCAGGAGTGTCTTCCACTGGGATCTGTAGTGTAGTATGTCACCATTTTCTCAACCCGATCAGAATATTGAGGCGCGGCAGGTGCCGAAGCAGGAGAGAAGCGGAGAGGCTCGGGTGAGCGCGCTCTTTCTAGGTCACTTCTATAGAGAGCGATCACCTTGTCGGGATTTCTAGACCCGGCGCGGTCAATGAGGTCCTTGATCTCATAGGGATCCAGGAAGATCCTGGCGCGATGCATGGCTCTGACGAGTGGAGATCTCATGAAAGCAGCCTCCTCGGCCTGTCGGATCTGCTCGTCTTCCTCCTCCGTGGTCTTCCACCAATCTCTTTCCTCACTCTCACGAACCCGGGCGACGTTGGCACCTTGCTCATTCAGAAGGCGGCTGACCTCTTCGCGGATGATCTGTCGAATCTGGCGTGATGTGACCCGCATGTTAGCCCTCGAACTCGGCGTCTTCCTGCTCGGCGATCCAGTCTGCAGCATCGAAGAACTCGGTAGCGCCGAAGGGGTCCGGGTAGTCCTGATCCAGGACGTACTTGATCTCGGGGTGCTTCTTCAGCCACACCGCGATCGGATTGGGACCGCCGTTCATGTGGTTGTCCCACTGGCGCTGGGTGCCGATCGAGGGGGCAGGCTTGAGCTTGACGTCCTCACCGGCGCAGAAGGCCTCGACATCGTCCTTGGTGCCGATGTAGTACTCGGCCATGCCGGAGGGCCCACCGAATTCAGGATCTTCTCCACCGGTGTAGATGAGGAAGGTGTCACCTGCGTAAGCTGTTGGTGCCCGCTTAACCTTGTCCTTGGGCGCCTTAGCTTCGCGGAGGAGCAGTGATGCCTCCTCACGGATGATCTGTCGAAGTTGACGTTGTGTGATCCGCATGATGTTCTCCTAATCGTTGTATTTTGTAAGTTGGCGCTCATCGTCGAGCTTGATCATGACCTTCGCGCGTCGTTGGATCTCACCCAAGAGGCCGGCAATCCACTTACTCTCACGAGGGGTCAGACGACGATCCTCAGGATCAGCTGTCAGCCCGAAGGGCGAGAGCAGGTCGTCAAATAATTCCTGTGCACTATCAAGGTCCTCTAACGCTTGAGGAGAGCTACGGAAGTTGGTTGTCCTCAATATATCCACCATGACGAGGATGTCCTCATAACCCCATGCGTGGATCATCGAATCGGCGACCTCACCTAAATCTAGTGATCTCATCAGTGGATATTGATCTCCCTCTTGCCCGTAGCCGGGGACCTCGCCGGGACCGTCATCCATCTCTCGAATTAACTCCTCACGGATAATCTGTCGAAGTTGCTTGCTTGTGATTCTCATATTAAATCCTCTACAGAGTACATATCTTCGTCTCCCAGAAGGGTCAAAAGTGACCCAATTTTCCCCGGAAGTTTTTTGTCCCGCAAGCGCTCTGGGGCACTTTTGCTGCGCAGATTTTGGGTCCTCGGGGAGATCGGGTGCTCAACTCAGACTCGGATAGCCACGGTCTGCAGACGACAGGGAGGGGTGTTGGCGGTGTCATCGGGCTAGGGCTGCTCTGTCGTCGAGGAAGCGGGGTGGAAAGTGATCGGCGCTCCCGGGAGGCACAAGTGGCCCTAGTCCCCGCAGCGCAGGAAGCCCCGCCGGTGAGCTTGCGCCCCCCTAGGGACCCCCCTAGCCCTCCCCCTGGAGCGCCCCCTCCCAGCTCTACTAGCCCTTATCGGGGGGCCCTGGCCTACCCTGCAGCCCACACTAGAAGGGGCGCCCCGGCCCATATCGGCGGAAGCGCCCCCTGTCCCTGTCCCTGCAGCGCGAGCGCTGGGGAGACGGGGCGTACCCTGACTGATCAGTCCTTCAGGACGCCAGCAAGCTTCGCCCAGCGTGCTTCGTTGATGCCCGCACCGTAGTGCAGGTGGTCGTACTCTGAGTAGGGACCGCCCATCCCGGTCAAGCCGGAGGGGTGCTCTGGGAACTCCTCACGGCGACGCAGCAGTGACTTCGCAGGACTGTCGCCCTTGAAGCCTGCCGTGTGGACGAGGCCGCCGCGTGGATGCTCACCCTTGGGCAGGTCGCCGTAGGGATCCTCGGGATCGCCCATCTCGGTGCCTTCGGGCTCGTCCTCGTAGTCGTAGTCGTAGTCGCCCCCGTCTCCCTCCTCGAGGTACCAGTCACCGCCGTCGTCGTAGTCGTCACCGCCCTCGGTGTCGTCGTCGCCGTAGTCGCTCAGCCCCTCTTCCCTGTCAAGGCTGCGCTCGGTGTCCCTGATGTCCTTGCGATGTGCCTCGGCGTCCGCGAAGGCGTCGGAATCGATCTCGTCTGCGAGGATGTCCTCGAGCATGCTGTGCCATGCATCTGCTTCGTCTTCGGGTAGCGCGTCGATGATTTCATCGTCGAGGTTGAAGGTGATGTCCTCGGATGTCACCTCAGCACCTGTCTCTTCTGCGCGCTTGACGACAGCGTTGATCACCTTGAAGACAGCCTCGTCGTCCACGCCGTGGGTGGCGAGGAAGCGACCCAGCTTCTTGCGGGGTGACACGTGGTGCCCCTCGCCCTCGTCGAGACCGGGCTTCTTCCAGCCAGCAGACGAGGGATCGTACTCGTAGCCCATCTCCAGAGCTTCATCGTCACCGAAGGGATCTGGGTCGCCGTAGTAGTCGTCATCCCCGCCCTCGTCGTCCCAGTCTTCCTCTTCAGGCTCGTCCTCGAATCCTGCTGCCATCCGCATCTGGTGGCCACCTGGGACGCGCTCGTGTGTGCCCTTCTTCGACTCTGCGAGGATGCGGGCGCTCTCCTCGGCGATGATCCTTCTCAGCCCGCTTCTGGTAATTCTCATAGTGATAAAGCTCCTTCGGCGGCGACGCCGCGTCTGGAGCTACATATCATCCTGCTGAGTGTCTGTGCTTAGCTGTCTGCGTCTTTGTCGTCGGCGTGGAGTTCGTCGGCGTAAGCGCGAGTGTATGCTTCCCGCTCCGCTGCTGCTCGCGCCTCTTCGCGCCCCTGCACCGCCTCGCGCATCGCGGTGTCTAGCAGTGCTGCCACCTGGTCGCGGGTCACGTCAGTACCTTGAGCCGCGTGGGCCGAGGAAGTTGGAACCCCTGCTGAGGCTCTTCTCGGTGTCGGCGATGTCGGCGCTGTAGCGCTCCTCGTCGGCTTCCCTCTCGGCGCGTGTCATCAGCTCCCCGGATGCGAGCTTCTCGATCTCGGCGTCGAGCAGGGCGTTGAAGGCGTCGACCTCAGCGGAGTAGCCCAGCTCTGACCACTCAGCTGCTGCGTCGGGGTCGTCAGCGACGAGATCCTCCACTCTCTCACCCACGGCGGTGGAGACGTCTGCGAGCCACTCGGCGCGCTTCGCTTCAGCGCGCTTGCCGCTGAAGGCGGGCATCGCACCGAACTCAGGGACGACCTCGTCGAGGGCAGCCTGCACCGCGTCCCCGATCGCGGGGTGCATGTTCGTCAGCATGGCGAAGAGGTCATTGGGCGGGGCTTTGCCGTAGACACCCTCGACCTCCTCGGAGGACGCTCCCTCGTTGACCATCTGGTAGAGCGACTCCTTGATGAGTGCCCGGATCTGCTTCCTGTTGAACTGCGTTGCCATTGTCTGTCTGTGCTCCTAGCATCTACATATCTCGCCCGATGCAACCAGACACAGCGCAGTCACACGTTTATTCGGGCCACGTTACACCTCACCCCCACTTGCGCCGTGTCCCCCGCCCATCCTGGGGTGGCTTCGGTGCTTTGTCGCGCAGTGCTCGCATGTAGAGGACGGGCGACGCAGCGCATCAGAACAATCCTGGGAAGTGGGCGGCGACCTGGGTGGGACAGACCTCGTCCCACTCACCTGTAGTGAGGAGGGACGGGATGAGGGGGACAATGACACTGCGCATCAGCAGGTCGAGCGGGATCAGGGGCTTCATGCCGCACCCTGCTCCCCCGCGAGGGGCTCCACATCGACGTCCAGCCACGCCCGCATCACCTCGTCTCGCCAGTGCTCCTCCTCGAGGAGCTCATCCCGCCGGGCCTGCTCGATCTGGGCGAGGAGCCGCTCCCGAGCCAGAAGCGCACCGTCCACCTCGACCTCGCTGTAGGTCGTGTAGACGCAGGTGACGCAGTGGAAGAAGATGGGGGTGCCGTGCGCGGTCGTCTGGAAGCCGTAGCCGACGCGGCTGGAGCAGAGGTCGCACTGAGAAGTGCCGCGCGGGTGGACGGTGAAGGTGAGTTCGTAGGCCATGTTTCCTCCTGTGACTATCATACCACGTCTACACGATGCTGCACGAGCCCGACTGCATCTACATCCGGGTCACGCAGTGGACAACCACCTCGTTGTGCTCCAGCGTGTGCTGGTCCAGCCGGGCCTTTGCCTTGGCGATCGCCTCGAGGCGGTCCTCCGCCTCCACGACCAGGGCCTGATCCCCGCCGTCGAGGAGCCAGGACTTGGTGTGGTGACCGTGAGAGTTGGTGGATTCGAGGGTGATGATCCAGAGCATGCTGCCTCCTGTGTGCTATCATCATACCACAGCCCAACTCTGTCGCACGCGCTGTCAGCGGCCTCTCTCTGCTACGCGTCCTCCAGCACGTCGCTGTCGTCCTCGATGTCGCCCTCCCACACCCACTCCTGCTTCCCGTCGATGAGGATGTACCAGCCGTTGTCGGCCCAGTCTGATCCGGGGATGGGGATCGAGTAGGGATCTAGCACCAGGAAGACGGGTGTCTCTTCTCCGTGAGGCGTCGCGTTCATGCGCCACTGTCTCAGCTGTCCTGACTTAACCAACTTAACCTCTCTCGCCATCGCTCACCACCCGTAGCAGTGATGGATTCGCTTGCCACATCTCACCCTTGAACAGGACTTGGGCACGTCCGCCCTTCATCCCAGTCACCAGGCCCACCTCACCTTCGCGCAGCCGGACATGACGCAGCTGGGGAGTGAACAAGTGCTGGAATATCTGTGCCCCTGTCCCTGTCCTGTCTGTCACCAGGTCACCCACCTTGATGTCTCTAGACTCAATCATCCTTCACCACCCGCAGGCTGATCGTGTTCGTCCGCCACACCTCACCCTTGAACAGGACGTCACAGACATCCCGATTCACACCGCTGAGGGCCTCCTTGACGCGGCCCACCCAGGTCACCAGCGCCACATCACCTACTTTCAGACGTGTGTCGCGGGCTCCTGGCATGTACAGGTTCTGCACCAGGATGACACCGTGTCCGAATCGATCCGTCACGAGATCGCCCGGGTTGATTCGCAGCGGTCCACCGCTTTTAGGAGGCACACCGGCTCTCGTTCAGGACCACCTCTCCCTGGATCATCCCGTAGGACGAGTACTCGGTGAAGCGCTTCTGCGCCGGCTTCCAGTCACTGGGTGCGGGCTGAGTGGCGTACCACAGGTCCTCGCCCTTCCAGGTGACGTCGAACACCTGCTGGTCACAGGGGATCTGCACCGTCATGGTGCCGCCGAAGGCCTTCGTCCGCTGGTTGTCGGTGCAGCCCACCATGGCTGCGAAGCCCACCACGGGGACCAACCCGAGGATGAGCCCCACCGTGTTGTCGAGTCGGGTCGGCTTCTTGTTCATGCAGTCCATCGTTGTCTCCTCCGTTCCTGTGTCTATTCTACTGCGTCACTGGCCCGTCGTCACGGGCAGGACGACACAGGACATGACGCGTGGCTCGACGCTGTGACGACCCCGAAGGATGTAGCACTCCACCCCGGGTCGGGGGGAGAGCACGACCATGTCCTCCTTGGCCCGATCGGTGTAGGACGCGTCGTAGACCACCTTCTCCTCGGGGGTCGAGGGCCCACTGCACGCCGCCATGCAGATCGCCCCGACCGGGAGAGCGAAGAGGATCACGCCGAAGATGAGAGAGAGGTTGCGGTCGATGAAGTTGAACATTGTGCCTCCTTGCTTGGTTAGTATACCACAGACGGGAAGACCCACACGGGATCTACATGACCACGGCGACATCCCCGTACTGGTGGTCGACCAGCTTCAGACCGTTCGCCTCCAGGTAGGCCTCGAGCTCGGTCCGGCTGACGTCACCGAGGAACTCACCGTGGATCGTGATCAGAGCGACGAAGTCCGTTTGCATCTTTCCTCCTTCCTGAGATCAGTATACCACACTGTCTTCGGTCTGCACGAGAGGTCCGACGTAGTAGCGCTTCACCCAGACGACCTTACCACGGAGGAGGATCTGCGTCCACGGGCCGCTTAAGCCCAGGTCGCGCGTCGCCTTCCAGTCATCGCGCGCGCTGAGAACCAGGCAGCGTTCGCCCTTCCTGACGAAGCCAGCATGGTGCTGGATCGCTCCCCGCTGGTCGTTGATGTCAACCGGCCGGGTGTAGATCACAGTGTCACCCAAGATGGCGGCGAGGCTACCCTTCTCCATCGAACATCCAGCCGATGGTGATGAGGACGGGGGAGAGGATCACGATGAAGATGAGAAGTGCCATGTTACCTCCTGCTTCTCTAGTATACCACTATCTCAGAGCCGCGCACGAAGGAGACGGGCAGCCATGGGCTGCTTCATGGCTGTCAGGAGCCTGATTGCTGCTCGATCTGTTTCTGTCTCATCTGCATCTGGGAAGTGAATGTGAGAGATCTCGTGTGCTTCGATGGCCAGCAGATGGTGCCGACTGAGACGGGCACGGAGCCGACCGTCGACGACCACCATCCGCTGCTCGATCCCCAGCACCGTGAAGCCGTGACCCCGCGTCTCGAGGAGGTCGACCATCGGACCCACATCACCCGTCTCCACCTCGATCACCGTCACGGTCGGGTCGAGGGTGCTCTGTCGAACGAGCATCAGATCACCACGAGGAACAGGATGAAGACGATGGCGGCGAAGATGAGGGTGGTCACCTCAGCGATCGTCTCCCGGTGCTCACGGATGACCAGGTAGGCGTAGGTGTAGAGGTCGTAGAGAGTGGGGCGGGGTCGGTTCATTCTTCCTCCTTCTCAGTCATCTTACCACTTCTCGTCCGGGTCGCACGGGAGACGATCATGAGCCGCGACTTCAGGCACCGGGCCAACTGGCCGTCGACGAGCACGAGACAGACTTCACGGCTCAGCGTCTTGGTGACGACCCCGCTGCGCCACTCGTCGTCCACCATCAGCTCCACGAGATCCCCCTTGCGCACCGTCGGGTTCTTGGCTGAGACGTAGGGCAGCAGCGTCTTCGGGTCGACGCGCTCCATCATGCTGAAGTGCTCGACGCTGTCTGACCAGTAGTTGCCGGTCGGGATCGACCACTCCTCCGGTGTCTCCCCCACCACGGCACGCCGGACGACGGCTGACTCGATGCCCACACGGATGACGAGGCCCAGCCACTGCTGGATCTCGGTGCCCAGCTCGGGGGAGCGCCGTGTGACGCTTCTCGCCCGCGCCGCCGGTCCCTTCTTTGTGCCCTTCTTCGGGAGACGCACCGCAGTGGACCGGTGCACCTGAGTGACCCGGACCAGATCCCCCTCGTGGAGCTCGCCATTAATCACAGAAGCCTCCCCTGTTGCTACCGGTTGAACCAGAATGAGCAAACCATGTTACACCACATCTCACGCATAAAAACCAATCCAGAAGCAACCGGTGCATCGTGTCTCTACGGGAAGCGCTTCAGGGACGAGGTCAGGGCTGTCACCGTGTCGTACAGCGGGGTCAGATCAGGATCATCCATGTCCTGGAGGCGGGCCTGAAGGGAGAAGAGGTCAGTGGGAGAGATCTCGAGCACCGCGTCCGGGAACTCGGCGAGCCAGTAGATCTCCTGGACGAGGTCGGGGTTGAGGTCAGCGGGATGGGTCATGTGCAGCCTCTGATGATGAAGGGGAGCGCGTAGAGAAGTGCGAGAAGAAGCGTGTCCTGCAGGGTCCAGTTGCTGAACCAACCGGGCGGGTCCCTGGCCCTGGGCTGCTCATCGGTCTGCATGTCCTTCGGATCGATGTCGTCGGTCACACCGCCTCCAGTGCCGCGTCGAGGCTCTCCAGCTCAACCCCACCCTCAACCGCCTCAACCGCAGGAGCCGCCTCGACCACCGCCTCCTCGGCCTTCGCCTTCCGGGGCCGCTTGAGGACCGCCTCCGGGAGGACCATCTGGGCCGCCTTGACTGCCCGCTTGGCCGCATGACCGATGGCAATCCGCGTGCCGCGATCCAGCCCCTCCGCGGCCACATTCATGAGCATCTTGCTGCCCCACTGCTTGGTGGCTGCCTCGAAGGGGACCTCACCGACCGTCCCACGGACCACCGGCTTGCCGTCCACAACCACCACCTCAGTCACCTTGATGTCCTTCGCCATGTTTCCTTCCTCCTTGCTTAGTTAGTATACCACGGTCAGATTGCTGCGCACGGGATCAGAGCTTGTCCTGCCCCTCGAGCCAGGCGAGCTGGGCGTGTCCCAGGGCGAAGCCCATGATGCCGGAACCGAGCGCGATGTAGAAGACCGAAGCGATGAGAGTGAAGTTGACCATTTGACCTCCTTACCTTGTTATTCTACCACTGTTGGATTGCTGCGCACGGGACCTTTAGAAGGCCGCCTCATCGAAGGGGACCGCAACGATGGGCCCCTCGTGACCGGCCGGAACGAACACCGCCTCGACCTCAGCCTCGGCCACCTCGACCTGGGCGACCGGGGTGGAGGTGATGTTGAGCTGGGTGATGAAGGTGAGGATGAGAGCGATCATTGGTTCTCCTTGGTTGGCCTGGTTAGTATACCACAGTTCGGATCGATCGCACGGGTCGGTCAGACCAGACCGACCACCTCGAACCCGAGGACCATCACCTGGATGAACCCCACGATCAGGACACCGAGGATGGGGGCAGCCACCAGCATCATGAAGAGGAGGCCGCCAAAGCCATGTCCCCAGTTGAAGATCGTATCGAGAGCCTTGTCCATCTTGGTCTCCATCTTTCCTCCTTGCTGGGTCAGTATACCACAGGTCAGACCATCCGCACGGGACTTACTCCTTCCAGGTCCCCTTCTTTCCATTCCAGTAAACCGTATCGAAAGGTCCATCGGGGGTCGCGGACCAGCCACCCGGGATCCGCTCGATGTCCCATTCCCCACCGGACCCAAACCGGCAGGATCGATCCAGGACCTGAAGGGCCTCCTGAAGCCGAGGGGTGAGGGTGGTCGAGCCGAGGTTGAAGGTCGTGTACCGTCCGTTGACCGTCTGGTTCTTGTCCATTTGTCCTCCTTGCCTGGTTAGTATGGTGGTCGTTGTAACAACGCCACTATACCACGGTTGGTAGAACACGCACGGGAACTCAGTTGAACTTCGCCTCAGCCAGCCCCTTCTCAGCCAGCTCGAAGAAGGGACGGTCACCGTGGACCCCGAAGCCACGACCTCCTCCCCAGAGGTTCCGGTCGTAGTCCCGGCAGTACTCCTGGACGAAGTGGTCAGGGACCACGAACCGGGCGAGGTTGGGGTAGGCCTCGGTGAGCCGGGCGAACTCCTTCTTGGCACCCTCGATGGCGTACTTCCAGTTCTCGCCCTCGTACCGTCCGGGCTTACCACTGCCGGGGGTGGTGACGGTGTAGGCGGTGGGGGTGAAGTCGATGTTGCTCATGGTTCCTCCTTGCTTGGATATCATACCACAGTTCGGATTGCCCGCACGGGAACTCAGAGCTTCCCGGTCCGGATTCGAGCCAGGGCAGCCTTCGCTCGTTCAGCTCCCTGACCGTTGATGATTCGCTCGGTCTGAGCCTGGATGGTCTCGACCTCGTGGTCGACCTCCTGACACATGTTACACCGGTTCGCCCACTGAGCTCCTCGAATCATACCACGGGGATTGAACTCATCACCACACATCTGACAGGTTCGCATGGTTCCTTACCTCCTGGTCTCAGTATACCACAGGTCGGAGGGTACGCACGGGACCTACCGATTGAGCCCCAAGGACATCTCGAGGTTGGTCCGCGCGTCCTTGAGACGCTCGTGGGCCTCCCACAGGAAGTTCGTGGCCGCACCCCGGCGCCAGGCGTGCTGGTGCTGGCCGAGCTGCGCCATCCGCGCGAGGAGACGGTCCATCTCCACCGAGATCGCCACCATCTCGCGGTTGGCGTTGTCCTGGGTGAAGTTGAGATCTTGCTGGGTCATCTGTCCTCCTGCGTTCAGTATACCACCATCCCGGCCACCTACACGGGTCAGATGGGACACCCGGCGTCCAGCTCCTCGCGGGTGAGCCCCATCGCCATGAACCGGATCTGCTGGAGCGACTCCTGGCGGGCCTCCTCCATGAGCTGGTCGATCAAGCCCACCACGAGGTCGTGGCCGTGCTGGCTCTTGGCCATCTGCCGGAGGGCCAGCTCGAGGACCCCCCAGACGAGCTGCTGGCGGTCGCCCTCGGCCCCGCGCTCCGTGTCGCGGGTGTCCTCGATGAGCTCGATGATCTGGCGGTTGGTCTCGTGGTCGGCGAGGACCTCGTTGGTGATCGCCTCGAGAACCAGGGACGTGTCGAAGTGTGCCATGAGAACCTCCTCCTTGTGCTGTTAGTATACCACAGATGGGACGACCCGCACGGGCCTCAGGCCCGACGCTCTCGAGCGACCTCACGACAGATCTGGGCCAGACGCTGGGACGCCGCCTCCCGCTCCTCGAGGATGCGTCGCGCGCACTGGGCGATCGTCCCCTTCCCCTGCGCGAGTTCCTGAAGGTCGAGCGTGCTCTGGTTACGAAGCTCGGTGTTCATCTGTCCTCCTTACCTGCTCAGTATACCACAGTTCGGATCGCCCACACGGGTCAGAACATCGGGGCGGTGGCGAGGATCTCCTCCCCCGTGAAGGGGTGGGTGTAGGTGACCTTGAGCTCCATCTCATCCTCGTAGGTCCAGCGGAGCCCCGTGATCGTGGCCTCGATCTCCACGTCGTGCTTGTCCCCCGAGATCGGGTCCTTGAGGGTCCGCTGGATGAGGACCGTCTGGCCCACGAGCCCCGCCTCGAACTGGGTCCGGATCGCCCGCTTCGCCGCGACGAGGGCGTTGTGGATGTTCTCCTGCTGGGTCTCGAGCTGGTCACGGGTGAGCTGGGCCATGTTGTCTCCTTCCTTGTGGGATCAGTATAACACGGATGGGACGCGTTGCACGGGTCACGACGCGCGGTAGATCGACTGGAGGCCGGCGCTCTTCGCCTCCCGCTCGTTGTAGAACCCGCCACCGTTCCAGGTGCCCTTCGGACCGGTCACCTCGAAGTGCCACCCGAAGCGGGCCACCTTCCAGGTGGTGAGGGTCCAGCCCGGGAAGTTGTTCACGAAGGCGTCGAGGGTCTCGGTCTTGAGATTGAGTCGGGTGGGCATTCTGTCCTCCTTGCTCTGTTAGTATACCACAGTTGGGACGACCCGCACGGGTCTCAGCCGTCGAGGTCGATGAGGACGACGTGCTCCGGCCCCCGCTCATCCCCCGTCTCGCTGAACGTGATGAGAGGCGTGCTCGTCTCGATGCATCCCATGTCGGCAGAGAACCGGACCGGGAGCTCGGGCGGGAAGTCCTGGAGCAGGGAGATCAGGTCTTGAACGGTCATTGCTTGCCTCCTTCCTGTGTTCAGTATACCGCGGTGTAGACCACCTGCACGGGTCGATCAGCCCTCGCCGTTCGCGATCCGCGTGAGCTGCCCCGCGTGGTGGAGGGCGATCTTGCGGGCCTTCGCCAGGTGCTTGCCCGAGAGCGACCGACCGGAGCGGACCCAGTTGGCGAAGTAGGTGCCCGACTTGGCGGTCCAGCCCGAGAACCCGATGCCGTTGTGGTGGCGGGTCGTCTCGGTGGCCTGCTCGTCACGGGTCTGCCGCTCCCAGATCGCCACCATGGCCCGCTCCACAGCGCGGTCGTTGGTGTTGATGAGGGTCTCGATCTCGGTCCGGGTCCAGGTCTTCTGAGCCATGTTGCCTCCTTGTGGGGTCAGTATACCACGGTTCGGATCGCCCGCACGGGTCTTACCGCTTCCAGCAGAGGTCCATGCAGTAGACCTTGCCCGCCTTGGACTTGCCCATCGGGCCACCACACCGGCAGATCTGAACCCCGTTGATGTCCCCGGCCACCAGGCGAATCCGGTCCTTCACCCGACCGGCGATCTCCTCCAGCTGTCCGGTCCGGAAGACCCGCCGCTCCTTCATCAGGCCACGGGTGGTGCCGTCCTTCATCCCGTAGACGGCACAGACCTTGATCGAATCGCCGCCCACATCCCGGACCTCGCCGTCCACGATGGACGTGTAGATCCGCATCTCGACCCCACGGATGCGGGTGGAGGCCCTGAAGTAGACCTCCTCACGCGTCCCAGCCCCGAGGTCCTTTCGGGTGAAGCCGAGGCCGGTCAGGGTGGCGCGGATGTCAGTGGCCAGGGCTGTGCGGTGACCACTGTTGTTGGGATCGTAGTCCATCTGTCCTCCTTGTGAGATCAGTATACCACAGGTCAGACTGCCCGCACGGGACTCAGAAGTCCTTGATCAGGTCCCCATATTCCTGGAGGGTGATGGGCCCATCATCATAGCCCATCTCAAAGAGGTTCTGGTCCTCGATGTGGGTGATTCCGTTGGCCTGGGCCCATTCGAGGATGGCCCCGTAGAACTTCATGGGGTCCCCACCCGTGTCCTCGTTGAACTGCTCGAGGTCGATGGGAGCATCGATCCACTGGCCATCGATCTGGAAGTAGATGTCCCTGCCGAGGTGGATGCTGAGGGTCTTGGTCATTCTGCCTCCTTTGCCTGACCAGTATACCACAGCTCGGAGAGACCGCACGGGTCAGAGAGCGGGCGGGTCACGCTCCTCAACCAGCTCCTCGACCAGCTCCTCTATTCGCGTGAGCCGCTGGTCCAGCTTGTCGACCCGCTGCTGGAGCTGCTCGACGTCGCTCTGTATCTGGTCCAGCTCCATGTTGAGCGACGCCTGGTCAGCCTCGTGCTGTCGCTCCTCACGCGCCCGAGCACGGCTGTCGACGAGGAGCCCGACGATCAGGGCCTGAAGGAGAACCAGGCTCGCCCCGTAGAGGGCGAGCCGGAGATGCTTCTCGTCCATCACCCCTCCAGGAGGGTCACGAGACCCGCACGGGTGATGCCGCTATTGTTCTTCATGACTCTATGCTCCTCCAGATGACATGTTTGACACAGTGCTATCCCGTTCGACAGAGTATGTCTCAACTCAGGGAAAGATGATTTGGGCTTGATGTGATGTGCATGTAGATCTTCATTCGTGCCACAAATTTGACACATGTGGTTGTCACGTTCTTTGACCTGCTTTCTCCACAGCTTATCTTCTCGATCACAGCGTCGATTCATTCGACTAAGATCACCATCTCCGCCTTGCGACAGTGATATCTTAATTCTGAATTCATCACTGTTACTCTGTCTTAGAGCATTCTCACGTGCTTTCTGGCTATGAATCTCTTTCGTTGTTGGTCTGGCCATTGCCAGACGCTGTGATTCGCTTCTCTTGAGCTTGACACACTGTGATGCGCCTGATAATGTTGTTGCACATCTTCTACATCTGCTGTTCCTGCCTGGGCGGCCGACTAACCTAACTTCGCCGCAGTCAACGCACGTTACAGGATACTTCTTTGTTGACATGATACACCGTGATTAATGACACGAGACACGACTCTCAATGTCATCAATACATATCGCGCAAAAGCAGGTCGAGCCTGAGGTTCGTGTGAATGTTGACCAGTCTCACGGGTAAGACTGCATTCCCTCAGGCTCGACGTTAGTATCTATCATGCCTGGAGCATGTTAACCAGGTCCTGCTTCTTGATGCCGTCCTTGGAATGGCCAGCAATTCCACGTGCACGGCAAAGTTCCTTGAGCTCCTTGACCGTCTTGCCCGTGAAGTCCTCCTTCGGGACCTCGGGCACGGGCTCCGCCTTGGGCTTGCGGGGCCGCTTGAGGACCGCCTCGGGAAGGACCAGGCCTGCCGACCGAATGGCCTTCTTTGCCGCGTGACCGACCGCGATTCGAGTACCACGGTCCATGAACTCGTCGTCGACCTTCATGAGCATCTTCGAGCCCCACTGGAAGGTGGTGGCCACGAAGTCGATCGGAGCCTCGGAACCGACCGTTCCGGAGACCTTGAACCCCTTGTCGGTCGCCTGAATCTCCTTGATCTCGATCTTCTCCTTCGCCATGATTCCTTTCCTCCTTGCCTTGTTAGTATACCACAGTTTGAAGAACCCGCACGGGTCGGTTAGAACACCGACCCATCCGCCTCAGTTGCCACGACAGGCCCCACGTGCCCCTCGGGCACGAAGAAGGCCTCGACCTCCACCTCATCCACGATCACCTGAGCCTTGTCCGCCGCGTGAGAGGCCTCGGGCGGGGTGGCCAGAGCCGCCACCGTGCCAATGACCATGCCCGTGATGATCGAGAAGATGATGCCGTTGAGAGCCGTCTTGTCCATCTGTCCTCCTTTGCCTGGTTAGTATACCACAGTTGGAATTGCCCGCACGGGTTGGTTAGAACGGGATCCCGTTGTCGGGACGGACCTCTGCCCAGAAGGCCGCGACCTCCTCGGGGGTCGGGTGGTCCTCGACCACGAAGTCCTCACCCTCGTTCTCATCGACCTGGGGCTCCACGTAGTTGTCGTATCCGTCTCGCATCCTTTCCTCCTTGCTGGGTTAGTATATCACTGGGCCTTGGGCACGCACGGGAGAACCTCGTACCCCGACCCGAGCTGGACTGCCCACCGCTCGGCGTCCTTCAGCTCGAAGCCCGTGGGGTTGCCCGAGTTCGTGACCCACTGGAAGCCCGCGATCTTGACCAGACCGAACTCCACCCCGTTGATGACCTTGACAACCTTGAACCTGGGTGCCTTGTGCCGCATCTTGCCTCCGTGCCCCCAGTATACCACATGTCAGTCGTCCCGCACGGGTCCTCGGCAAGCCCGTCGGTTCCCGTCCTTCCGCTTGTCGGGGCGGACGTCCGATCGGCCCCGCCAGTCGGCGGGTGTTCCGCCTGCCGCGAAGTGGGCAGCCCGGTCGAAGCCGCGGAGCAGTCGGATGGTCTCGAGCGTCCGCTTGACGCGGTGCTTGGAGTTGACGTCCTTCAGAGAGCGAGCCATGTTGACCTCCTTACTTCATGACTTTGAATGCTGCTATGACAATTCCTATCGCTGCAAGAAGATTGATGACATCGTAGGGACCGTATTCCACCATCTCCTCCACACCCACATCATACCACTACCTATCCCGCACGCACGGGCCTAACGTATCCACTGGAAGAAGGCCCAGCCGCCTAGCTCGAGAAGCACAGTGATCACTGCGACGACTGGGAGCAGAGCTTCCGGGTAGTACTCGTGGCGCTGCCGCTGGCAGGTGTCTGGATAGAACTGGAACTTGAACGCGCGGACGATGCTCCAGAGCGCGACGATGGGCAGCGTGCCCCAGATGAGGAGCGTGAGATATGTTATGCCTGAGATGCCGTGCGCAAGATGCATCCCACACTCGTCATCCTGCCTGTGAGATATGGTACGCCCCGCTAGTAGCGCTGCGACACCGAGGAGGAACATGACAGCGGGGAAGCTCACTTGTCACCTCCCTGCTTCTTGAGCATGATGCGCAGGTCCCGATAGGCTTCGCGGATCAGCCACGTGTAGATGCCGACCACGACGACTGGCGTCATGACGAGCTGCAGCGCCTTTCGGGTCTTGCTCACGCGTCCCCCATCGAGAAGGCATCCAGAGCGGACCACTTCATGTGGATCTCGATCCCAGTGTAGAGCTCCGGAGCACCACCCCCCGCCTGAGACATCTCAGCCTCGTAGAGCAGCAGCTCGTTGATGGCCGCATCAGCCGCGAGGAAGGAGGCCATGTTGGCAGCGCCCATCTGGGCGTGCTGGATGCGCTCCTCGAAGATCGAGATGGGCTTGTAGGCGGGGCGGGTCTGGGTCATCTTACCTCCTGTTCTTATTCTACAGCGTGGGTGAGGGATTGCACGGGTCAGGCAGCTCGAGCCGCGAGCACCCGGACCTTGCGGTCGATCGGCTCGAGGTGGACGACACAGACCGCGTCAAGCATCTCACCGTCCTGGAAGACGAGGTCCACGTAGCAGACCTCACCCTCTTCACCTTCCACTTCGACCGCAGTCACCTCAGCCAGGAGGCCATCCAGCCGCCCCACGAACTGGCTGAAGCCGTCACCGGGCTCCATCGCCCAGTCATCCAGCGACCAGCCCTCCGTCTCCGCGTGGAATCGAACCGTGTCACCGACGTTGACCATGCTGCCTCCTATGCTGGGTTAGTATATCACCGATCAGGTGGATTGCACGGGTTACTCCTCGTCCTCGTCCTCCTCGAAGACGTCGTCCGCAAGCTCGCGAAGGGCCTCAGCAAGGATGCTGGGATCACCGCTGTCGTTGAGGTACCGGGAGACGAGCTCGTTCAGCTCAAGGTAGAGTTCAGTGTTCGTCATGATTCAGGCCTCCAGGAGAGTGGAAAGGGTATCGTCGAGGCACCAGCCTTCCGTCATCGCCTCTCCTCGGCCGATCAGCGTGGCGATCTCCTCCAGGGTGTCGTACCCGGCCACCTGGCAGACCTCGGAGAGGCTGACTGGGAACACCGACATGTTGCGGTAGGTGTCGTTGCCGTTGAAGTAGGTGTTCTTGAGATCCTCGAGGCTCTCGAAGTCGTCCGTGGAACCGATGAGGAAGATGAAGTGACGCATTGTGCCTCCTTGGTTGGCTCTGTTATTCTACCACTGTGCGGGATCGGTGCACGGGATCACTGCCATCGGGTCTCCTGATCCTGTACGTAATCCTCCCAGTTCTTGAAGATCTTGCCAGGATTCGATCCATCGAAGGCGTAGCCTGGACGATGCTTCGAGAGGAACTGCCGGACGCGATCGAAGTCCGGCTTCGATCCTTCATCGAACACGATCCAATCTACGGCATGCTTATCGTCCCAGACGCTGATGACGTAACCGATGCCTGCCTCGCCTGGATTGTTGTCTCGCGCGAATAGAACTGCCATTTGACCTCCTGTTTGCTTTGTTATTCTACCACAGTTCGTTTCAGGCGCACGGGTCCCACTGAGACCGCACCGAGACGCTGGGTGGCAGGCCGGCTGCCTCGCGCGTCTCCTTGATCAGGGCGTTGAGCTCCGACGTGAAGGTCGCTTCGCCCTCAGGGGTCGAGCGTGCCTCGAGGAGCGCATCAACAACTTCCATGGCGTGTGCCTGGTGGAAGGCCTTGATCTCCTCGAGCGGGGTGCCGTTGTTGAACATGACTGTCATCTTTCGAATGAGCTCGTTCATTCCTCTTCCTCCTCTTCCTCGTGTTCAAAGTAACCCTCAGCGCGGGCGAAGTCCTCGACCTCCCGTTCGCTCATGTATCCGAGCAGGTTCTCCGCGAGGACCGTCGGACTGATCAGTCCCTCCTCCATGCCCCGGATCAACTTCATGGTGAACTTGCGTGTCATCTTTCCTCCTTTGCTTTGTTATTCTACCGCAGGCTTGGGCGGGTTGCACGGGTTTCGAACTGCGAGGGTGACCTTGCCCGGAATTGCAGTTGAAGTAGAAGACATGGGCCAGGTCTCAAAGGCCAGGGAGACAGGACCGATCCCATCGGTTACCACCTCAGCATCAGGGCTGACACGCTTGAGTTCCTTGATGAGCTCTCGAACCGTCATGATTCCTCCTTTGCTGGATTAGTATACCACAGCTCGATTCCCCTGCACGGGATCACTGGCAAAGCTTGCCAAGATCCGGTGCCATGATATCGAAAGTCCTACCGGAAGGGGAGGCCACCGTGATGTGTGCCGGACCGTAGGTGGTGCCCGCAGGATGGACGGAAAGGACCTTGAGGATGGTGCCTTCGGGAATGATATCCTTGGGGTTGTCCGTCCTGGGTGTGTAGTAGTCCTGGCGACCAGGCTTGGGATTGGACGCGAGATACTGGCAACCGGCACCAGCGATCTGGCATTCCCGCTTGGTGGTGACCCCAGTGATGCCGTTCTTCTTGATGGTGGTGAGATTGAGAGCCATTCCTTCCTCCTTGCGCAGTTAGTATACCACACTCAAGTCAGGATGCACGGGTCACGGTTCGAACCCGTTAGGATGCCATCCCTGCGTTTCCGGTACATTTGTCATGTAGTAACCGTACTTTGCGAGGACGTTCCACGCGAGCACCGGGGGTGGGTTTCGTGCGGGATTGGAGTTGATCGCGATCTTCTCGAGTGCCCAGACTGCGTCAAGTAGGATCTTCTTCGCGTCCTCGGGAGAGAGACTTTCCACGAACTCTTGATTGGTCTTCTTCATTCTGTCCTCCTTTGCTCCGTTAGTATACCACAGGTGGGACGACCCGCACGGGACCTACGGGGATCCCTCACAGATCCCATCATCTTCGTAGTCGGCCATTCCTTCCGCCTCGAGATCCGCTTCCTCTTCCTCCAGGTCGAAGCAGGTCCCCTCCCATCCGCAGTGGGTGACCGCGTCCAGGGTCTCCGTGTCCAGGGCGATCAGCTCGATCAGGACCGGGTCTTCTCCGACGGACTGCTTGCATTCGAAGAATGCCTCCGCAGCCTCCTCTTCCGTCTTGTGATAGGAGCTGAAGCACTGGGCGTAGGGGCCCGAGATCGAGTGATTGACGATGAAGATGGTTGCCATGTTTCCTCCTTGCTGGGTTAGTATACCACGATCAGGATCGATTGCACGGGTCAATCATCCAGGAGATGGGCATTGCTGACGCTGATGAGAGGGCGGGTCCCATCGTAGCGCATGAGCTCTTCCACGTGGATCACCTCGGTGTCGTACCGTTCGAGATGGTTCTGACCCGATGGGAAAGCTGCCATGACGGGTGCCTCGGGATCGAACTGGGAGAGAAGCTCGATGAGCTGCTTGACCTTCATGATTGTCTCCTTGGTTTGCTTGGTTATTCTACCATTGACCAGACACGATGCACGGGATCACTCTTCTTCCTCTTCCTCTTCATCATCCTGAAGATTGAAGCTCTCGGTCCAGTCCCCTTCCACAAAGTACAGGGTGTCGTAGGGTCCATCACAGGGAACGGCTTCCCATTCCGCCCCATCCTCATCGGACTCGAAGATGTCGTAGGTTCCCCCGGAACCACCCCGACAGGAATCATCCAGGAGGCAAAGGGCCTCCTCCAACTCCTCCGTGAGTTCCAGGTCACCGTATTCCAGATTGACGTTGTTTCCTTCGAAGACCGCCATGATTCCTTTCCTCCTTGCCTTGTTAGTATATCACGGTTGGATTCACCCGCACGGGTCATTCACCGATGTTGACCTCGACCTCGATCTCCGCGAAAGCCTGACCATCAGCACCCTGCGCCAGGTTGACCAGGTGGTAGTGGGTCGATCCGCAGCTCGAAAGCCGGAGCGGACTGCTGTTCCGGCTCGTGAGGGCCGTCTGAAGGGCCGTGACCGGGTCCGGGCTGCTCGGATTGAGCGTGACCGGCACACGGTAGACAGTCAGATCAGCGTAGCCGAGCGTCTTACGGTCGATCATTTGACGCTCGGACCAGTGACAGATGCCGTTGACCATGATTCCTCCTTTGCTGGGTTAGTATATCACGGACCGGAATGCCCGCACGGGCCGAGCTCAGGACTCGGTCAGGGCCTCATCCAGGGTGGTCAGCTCGACGTCGGATTCGACCACCGCCTCGGCGGATTCCGCCTGCACGGGCTCCGCCTTGGGCTTCCGAGGCCGCTTGAGGACCGCCTCGGGCAGGGCCAGTTCGGCCACCTTCAGGGCCTTCTTGGCCGCGTGTCCGATCGCGATTCGACTGCCTCGATCCAGGCCCTCCGCCTCGACCTTCATCAGCATCTTGGAGCCCCACTGGAAGGGGGAGGCCGTGAACGGGGTCTCACCGACCGTTCCGACCACCGTGAGCTTGCCGTCGACCTGGGAAACCTCGATCACCTTCACGTTCTTGCTGGCCATTTGTTTGCCTCTCCTTGTTGGCTTGGTTAGTATACCACTGTTTGAATTGCCCGCACGGGATCAGCCTCGATACCGCCATTCGGCCTGTGCCTGGGTGGTGAGGCTCTGGAGGCACCGACGGGCCTCGGGCTCCTGGCTGAGCGTCCAGAGCAGACACTTGATGAACTCCACCGACGCCACGGTGGTACCCGTGTCCGGTTCGCAGTTCGTCAGGATGCGGTTGATGTCGTACCCTGCCCAATCCACCATCATGTCCGCGAGCTGATTGAGATCGTTGCTGGCCATGTTGCCTCCTGCCCCCAGTATACCACAGCTCTGTCCACCCGCACGGGAGTTGAGCGGGCTTTGTCTGCGTGCGCTCGAGGTCGATAGTTACTACCATGGCCACAGACTTCGACACAGCCTCGTTGCGGGGCGTCATTCAGCAGATCATCCGCACGGAAGACGTGCTGGAGCCCAACATCTGGCGCGGACACCGCTTGCAGAGCGGCATCAGAGAAGCGCTGATGACGATCGCGCAGGACGTCTGGGACGACATGGAGAAGGGCCGCGCGAAGCTGATCGACGTGACGCTGACGGGGTCGTGCGCGGGGTATCGCTGGTCAAAGACGTCCGACCTCGACGTCCATCTGATCGTGCAGTACTCCGACGTCTCTGACTACGAGGAGTTGGTGGGCTCCTACTTCAAGGCACGCACCGCGCTGTGGGACAAGGAGCACGACGTCACCGTGCACGGCCACCCAGTTGAGGTGTACGTCCAGGACGTCGACGAGGTGCAGTGGTTCAGCGGTGTCTACTCTCTCATGAAAGACAAGTGGATCGCGGAGCCCATCCCGCCACGCTGGGGCACATACGACGACGTCGACTTCCGCGCGGCTGAGCGTAAAGCGCGCGTCTACGCAAGAGATATCCACCGTGCGATAGCTGCTCTACGCGCGCACCCTGGGGAGCAAGAGATATCGCGCGTGAAGAAGCTGAAGGCGCGCGTGAGACAGCTTAGGCGCAGCGGGTTAGAGAAGGAGGGGGAGCTCTCCATCGAGAACCTCGCGTTCAAGGGCCTGCGTAAGATCGGAGCGCTCGATATCTTACACGCAGAGATGCAGCGCGCATACGATATCTCACGCTCGGTGGGTTAGGATCAACCGCCGAAGACGCTGATGACCCCACTGCCCCGCTTGCCACTCTTGACGGCGTCCCGCACCGCGCTGATGTGCTTGCAGGGCTTGCCAAACGTGCGATAGCCGGTGCAGGTGCACTCCCACTCCCGTCGGGATCCCTTGAACTGCCACACCTCGTAGACCGTCACCCCATCAGATCCTGCCACCGTGCCGCCTGCCGTGGGTTCGCTGAACGCCATGTCGCATGCCTCCTGTGGTTCTATCGTATCACTCACTCTCTCTCCCGCACGAGATACACGTTCCTCTCATCGAACCACGACATCCCGCCGTCCTTGTAGCTGAGGACGAGCACCTCACCGCGCAGAGGTGTATTGATGATGCCACTTGAGATGTGTGCTGATCCACCTAAGATGTTGGGCCTGTAGTCGACCACGACACCCCACTCCTCGTCCCACTCGTCACCCATCCAGTTGCGCAGTAGACGCACTCTGACGAGCTCACCCTTCTCCACGTCAGCGCTTGGCTGGGATCAGCGAGTGGAAGCCGGTTGGGTAGTAACGCATCTCCCCCTCCACGATCACGGCGTAGTGCTGGAACGTTGGGTGTCGTGCGTTCAGCTCCCGCGCTGGGATGCCTGTGCCGCGGTAGACGCCCTCCGCGCAGACGTTCCCGCTCTGATCTAGAACTCTAACACTGTCGCCGTCATTGAATTGCTTGTTCATGATCTTATCATACCACGCTAGGTGTGCTTGTACCACGTCGTCGACGCACTTCGTTCTCTGGTAGATAGACAGACAGCATGTCTCCCTTCTGCGTCCCCTTCAACCACACGCGTCCACCCGGCTGGATCACGCGCTCCGTCACCCTGAAGTAGATCACCTCTGTCCCTAGCACCCAAGCACCCACATCTCCGACAGCGAACTCACTGCCTGCAGGGAGGAGCTGCTGGTCGATGGGATCAGCTGCTTCAACGACGGGTGCCTCAACCTGCACCTTCCTGGGACGGCCACGCTTGCGCTTCACTTCTTCCATCACTGCTCCTTCTTTGAGGGTCCGCGGATCTTGATCTTGCTGTAGTACACCGGGCGCATCTGGCTCTTCCCTGCCTGAACGATGTCGATGACGACTTGCTTCCACTCTGGATGGACGTACGGGGATGAGACGATGTAGCACATCTCCCCGTCGACGTAGCGAAGCTCACCGATCGGGTGCTTGCTGTCAGTCAGCTCAACCAGCGCACCCTTGAAGAGCGTCTTCGCCCAGCTGAGATCGGCGTCGAAGATGGGCTGTCCCGCCTCGACCGACTGAATGATGTTCCTGAATCGCGCGGCTTGTCCTGGTCGCTCAGCCCACCAACGGGGGTGTCGTCCTTCGGCAAGCTGCTTCAGGGCCCCCACGACTTGCCGCTCCTCTGCTGTGAGATGTCGGGCTGCTCCCGCCGTGAGCTTCGCCTTGATCTCCTCGAAGCGCTGCATCTTCCAATCAGGGATGCCGTAGCCGCTGCGCACCGTCTCAGCGAACTTCCTCAGCCACGCCCCGTCAACCTCCGACTTCGGGATCAGCTCCTCCGCTGCTGAGGCGAGGAGAGCGATGGGCATCCAGTCACGGGCCAGGAACTCCTCGAGGATCGTGATACCTCGTCCCCTGGGCATCTGGCGAGATGATACAGTATCATGAACAAAGCGTCCTGCCCATGTATCACCGAAGCCCAGCGCCAACAGCTTCGCGTCCAGCGCCTCGATGTCGTCCCAGCTGATCTCAGCCACCGTGCACTTCCTCGAGGAGGAGGAGCTGCTGCTGACGGTAACCGTCGAGCTTCGCCTGATACTGCTTGATCGACTCCGACACCTCAGCGATCTTCTTGCTGAACTGGGCAGCCTTCTCCATGTTCAGCTTGTTGGCCTCAGACCAGCCGCCAGGCTTCACTTCACGAACAGCGAGCCCCTCGCGACGGATGACATCCGACCAGACCGTGATCATCGTCGCGTACTTCGCCCAACCGACGTTGGCAGCGTCGACGTCCGTCCGTGCGCAGACGAAGCCCAGATCCCACCGCTCGTAGTAGGACTTCCCACGGTAGCTGATCTCCCAGACGCGGTCGATCTTCCACTGCGCCTCGTAGAAGCCGCGGACCGCCCGGAACGCATCGCTCAGCTTGTTTGAGCGTCGGCTGACGGCATTCTGCCGGCTCGCCGGCCAGCGGGCCTCGACGTAGTTCCGATTGGCCTGCGCAAGCCCCGTCTCCCAGAGCTTCACCGGGTCGACGAGGTGCCGGGTCTTCTTGTTGAGCACCGTGTCGACGAGCGCGTCGACTTCTTCCAGGGTCATGGTCGCCGAGGGCGAGGTCCGATTAGCCATTGTTACCTCCTTACCTGCTTATTGTACCACATCGAACCCCGCTCGCACGGGCTCCTCACATGGTCTGTCCGATCATCTTGAAGCCACCATCAGTCATTGCCATGATCTGCTTCATGCCCGAACTGCCAAAGCGGTTCTTGGAAGTCTCGAGGATTCGACAGCCAGCCAGGTCCGGGTCCTTACGTTCCACGGAGAGGTGAATGTGCGAGTCCACCATATGCTTCAGGGTATTGGAGCCCTGGAAGTTGCCCGACTTGGTGACCTGTCCGATCACGACCGGATTGGTGTAGTTGGCCTTCGCCCAATCCGTGAACATGGCCAGAGCACGTTCCGCAGACTTGGAGTTGGTCTGCCCGTCCGGGTAGTGACCGTCGTCCATGCACTGGAGGGAGTCGATGAACAGGAAGAACGGCTTGCCCTTGCACTTCGGGGAATTGCGGAGGGCATCGCACTTCTTGAGGAGGGTCGGAACGTGGATCTCTCCGCCCACCTTGAAAGCCCCGAGGAGTCCGAGCCGATCCGCGGTCATCTTGACCTGGAGGAGGCTTTCCTCACCCGTGTTGAAGACCACCGTGTTTCCGGCACGGGCCAGCTGGTCAGCCAGCGTCAGGGTCATCGTGGTCTTTCCGGCACCAGCCTCACCCGTAAACAGGGTGACTGCGGACGGGGTGAAACCTTCCCCACCCAGGGCGGAGTCGATGTAGTCCACACCCGAGGGGAGCTTGTTGCGGAGGCCCTCCGGAACCACGATGTCCTGGAGAGAGGTGCCCCACTCGAAACCGTCCTGAACCTTGATACGCATGATTGAACTCCTTGGTTGGCTTGGTTATTCTACCACTGTTTGGTCGACCCGCACGGGTCAGCGACGCCACTGGTCCTGAGGAATGTCGTTCCCCTGGCTGTCAGTGCAGGTCAGGCTGCCGTCCGTGTCGAGGATGTAGTCGTACTCCTCACCGCCCGGGAGTTGGGTCCGGCACGCCTCGGGCCAGTGCTCTTCGAAGTATTCCACCTCGGCCAGATCGGGGCTGTTGATGGCACGGATGCCGCCCTTCATGATGCCTGCCGTCACCATGGTCTTGATGTCGTCAGGGTTCATCTTCAGCAGGTTCGAGCCCACACCACTGGGATAACCGTCGTAGTGCGCGTAGACACCCAGGAAAGAGCCGTCCTCCTGAATGTAGCCGATCACGCTCCGTGTTGCCATTCTATCCTCCTTGCCTCGTTATTCTACCACAGGTTGGGTGCAGCGCACGGGTCAGACAGCGTAGAAGTTCTCCAGCGCAGCCTCGATGTTCTTGATATTGTGCGCAACATAGAGGATCTCATCAGTTGAACTGCTCCCGGCTTTGGGGTTCAGCTCAGCGATCCTCCGCGCAAAGTCGAAGAGATCCTCATTCTGGAGTTCACTGATCAGCTTGAGCAGGAGCGCACCCTCGTTCTCGAGTGCCGTGGCGAGGAGTGCGGTAGTGTCGGCCATGATGCCTCCCTTTCAGCCGTTGAAGGTGCTGAGGACGTCCTCGACGGAATTGCCACTCCACACCTCACACCAGTCGGTCACATCTCCCTCCGCCGTGCAGGGGAAGACCAGGGTCTCGTCGATGCGGTGACCCGGAGCCGGGGTGCGGTGCACCTCCGAGACCAGGAAGTGCTGGCCACTGTCGTTCCGGAGGATCGCATTGCGACCGGTGCCGTCGTTGAAGGTGGTGGACTGGGTGGGTCGGGTGATGATGAGAGCCATGATTGCCTCCTTGGTTGGCTTGGTTAGTATATCACTCACTCGGGTCTTCGCACGGGTCGTCGAGTCGATCGACCAGCTTCGCTGCCTTGCATCCGATCACACGGATGCCGACCGGGCAGGTCACCGTCAGTGCCTCGTAGGCTTCGTCCACTGAGATCACCATGCCCATCAGGGTCTCACCCAGGTGGATGTCCCGGAAGCGGACCATGTCCCCCTCCTGCCAGCGCCACTTGGTCCGCTTCTGCTCGCGGAACTGCTCGCGCATCTTGGCAGCCGCCACCCCGTCGGTCATCTGGAGCTTGGGTTTCCCCAGGCCCTTGATGCCCTCCTGCTTGGCGACCTGACGAGCGGCCTGTCGGACCGCGGGAGGAACCTTGAGTTTGTTGGAGCGTCGCATGGTCTCATTCTACCTCTGTGCGTGGGATGCGCACGGGTCAGGGGAGCTGAGCCTTCAACTTCTCTTGCAGCTTGACCATCGCTATGTGCGACAGGTCGTCCGGGATCCAGTCCTCGGTGAGGTGCGCGACGTGCAGGTCGTAGTACCGACCCCGTCCTGGGCGCAGCGCCTCGACGTAGGGGATCAATCTATGAAGCAATTCAAGGTCTTGGACGGGCCGAGCACCCTGGATGGCAGTGTAGTAGCCTGTGGCGGTGACGATGTAGAGCTGGCATAAACGCATGCAATCATTGTACAATGTAGCCAGCCCCGTGTTAAACAGCTGCCAGTTGCTCTGTGTTCGCTTTTATTGCGCGAGATGGGTTACCTACCAAGCAACCCACACAGAAGTCACCGTCAGCTTCTGAGGTGGCTCCGTGTGAATTGTGGGAACCGCTTGAAGGGAAGGTGCCCCGCTCTGGGCCTCGAGCGCCCTGCCAACCAAGGAGTGGAGCTGCCGGAGCGGGGCGGACAGCAGCTTCCACAGGAACCTCACTTCTTCTTGGTCACGTCCGAGTTGCTGATGGCCTTGACCAGGGTGGGGCCAATCAGCTTGTGGAGCGTGCGGATGTTGCCAACCTGGTTGGTCTCCATCACCTTGTTGAAGAAGCTGACCATCATCTCACCGGAGATCCCCTCGAGGAGTTCCTGGATGACCTTCGCATCGTCCACCGACCAGGTATTCCCCTTGCAGTGGTCGAGGAGCTTCTCCAGGAGGGCATTCTGCTTGTCAGCGTTGAGCTTCAGCACCTTGCCCTTGAGCTTCTTCCAGTTCTTGAGGAGGTCCTCCGCCGAGATGACCGAGTCGTAGTTCTTGACGAAGTCGCGGAGCTTGAGGGCGGACTCGACCCCGACAAATCCGAGGCACACCGGGTAGAACCCGTCCGGGATGTTGCCAGCCACGTCAGCCGGAGCCATCCGCGCCGCCTTCAGGGAGCGATCGAGTCGATCCCAGGACCGCTGAGAGGGGTAGACCCGTCCGGGCTCCATCTGACCCTTGTGACGGAGCTCACCGGGGTGCTGACGGATGAAGTCGATGATGACCGAGTCGACGCCGGAGGAGCTTGCCCAGTTGAGCCAGTCCTCATTGGAAGGCTCGAGGTCGATCGTCCAGAACCGGTCGGCCTGTGCCGGGTCGAGCTCGTTGACCGAGTACTCAGCAGAGGCATTGACCGCAGCGTAGATGCGGGTCTCCGGGTGGAGCTTCCATCCGTTGAGCTCACGGTCCAGGGTGATCTGCATGGCCGTGTTCAGCACCTCGGGAGTTCCGCGGTTGAACTCGTCCAGGAGGACCACCTTCGGAGCCTTGCAGGCAGACATGTACCAGTCCGGCGGACAGAACCGGGTGACACCGTCCACGAGCTCCGGGAGGCCGAGGAGGTCGCCTTCCGTCATCTGGCTGAGACGGCGGTCGATCAGCTCGAGGCCGAGCCGCTCCGCGATCTGAGCGAAGATCTGGGACTTGCCGATGCCGTGGGGGCCACGGACCATGATCGAGATGTCAGCGGGAAGAACGGGGATCGTGTTGATGGCGGTGCGAATGTCCACTTTGAACTCCTTGGCTGGTTGTCTTGGTTGGTTACCTGTCTATTGTACCACGGTTTGCACCGCCTGCACGGGTCACGTCTTCTTTGATCGAGCGACACCGGCTGAGTGCTTAGCACGGAACTCATCAGAATCAAATCTGTCTTTCTGCTGGCGTGATCTCTGCTCTTTAAGTTCTGCCAAAGCATCGGGATCAGATTTGATCCTGTCCCAATACTCTCTAAGCTGTTCAGCAGCTTTTGGATTCCTACGTCCCTTTAGTGCTAAAGAACGCCACTGCTTGTCTTCTTCAGACATTGGGCCTCGCTTTGCTCTGGGTTTGCCCGCGCGAGACTCAGACATCTTTCTTCGTGTCTCTTCTGAGAGCTTTCTTCCCTTTGATGGGCAGTGATCCCACCCACCATGCCCGCCAATCTTCAGATTGTAGGACAAAGGATCATCAACTATTTGTTGTGTAACAATCTGTTCTTCAAGAAGATTAAGCTCCTCATTGGAATGACAGAATGTCACAATCTCAAATTTGAAGCAGTCTTTCCCATGCTTTCTGATTGCCGATCTTAGCTTAGTTCCGCTACCGATATAGCCATCATCAAGCTTGTTGGTGACGTGCTTTCCAATGTAGTATTGCCCCGTCTTGATGTTCGTCGTCTTGTAGATGAAGAAGAATCTTTGCATTTGACACCTCATCTACTACATATCACGTAGCAGGTTGATGAGGGTCTTAATGTGTTGTTATTCTACCACTACTCGCTGCGCCCGCACGGGACCGACGCCACGTGCATGAGGCCCTCGATGAAGTCGAAGCGGAGTCGACCCTGCCCCTCGAGGAGGCAGCAGGCGGACATGATCTCCAGCCGGGTGGGGACTCGAGAGCAGATCGACAGCCAGCCTGGCCTGAGGGCGTGAGTGATGACGTCGTCCGCCAGCGACTCAAATCGGACTTGATCCCCCGCACTGAGGAAACCGTCAACGGCGTCGACGACGCGCTGCATCTCAACCTCAGCGAGCGGCTTGAAACCTTCCTGAACCAGAGTGTACATCCTATCTCCTTATGCCTCCATCATACCACATCCCGCTTTTGTCGCACGGGACCGATAAACCTCCCTCGAGCTCAGTATACTTACTGCAGAAGGAGGACAACATGACACGCATCCAGACAGCAGCGGCCATTCTCGCCACTGCACTGCTCGCCGGCTGCGCTGACAAGGCTGAGGAGACCGCTCCCGCCGCCGAGCCAGCACCTGCCGTCGAGGCTGCCCCAGCACCCGCTGCTGCAGCACCTGTTGCGACTGAGACCCCCGCTGCTGACGCCGCTGCCGCACCCGCGACAACCGACGCCACAGTGGCCCCAGCCACAACCAACACATCAACTGCCAAGTGAGTTGATACCCAAGGGGCCCAGGCGGTTCAAGCCGCCTGGGCCTTCTTGTTCGGATCCTTGTCCATCTTGACGACGATGTCTCCGTTGTGGGCATTGAAGAGGAGCTTCGTGTCCGGGACAAGGAGCCAGGCCCGCTTGATCGGACTGGGACCGGGGTCCTCCGCCTCACCGTCCGTGCAGATGATGACTCCGTCATACTCGGAGCGGTGCTTCTTGACGAACTCATTGACCGCAATGAAGGAGGTTCCGCCGGAACGGAAGCGGACAGGCGGCTTCTTCTGCCCCTTCTTCCACTCGAACATGTTCGCTTCGTCCACAGTGTAGTCGAACGGAAGGAACGTGAAGGATACCCGCTTGGCCATTCCTCCGAGGACTGCATAGATCCGCTCGAGGTCGGAGTCGCCAACCGAGCCAGACATATCCACCGCGACCAGGACATGTGCCGTGTGGCTCCGCTGAACACCGGGGTGGATGTAGGGGTACTTCCGGTTCAGCTTGCGGAGGGTGGAGGACTTGTTCAGTCGCTGCGAGGTTCCGACGAAGTTCTGGAGAACTCGCTTCCAGTCGACCGAATCCTCGACCATCTTCCGGAGGGTCTCACGCATCTCCGCAGAGACGGAACCCCACTGGCCGTTCCGATCGCACTGCTTGACCGCCCGTCCGACCGCCTCCTTGACCTTGCCGTTGATGACTGCCCGCTCCTCGTCAGACATCTCACCCCAGCCCTCGTGCTCATCCATACCGATGCCGCCTTCCCCTTCGCCGTCACCACCGTCAGCCAGCTCCGGCATCTCTTCCAGGAGGTAGCTGAAGTACCAGTCAGCCGACTTGCCGACCGGGGCGTTCTGGATGATGTCGGACAGCTTCTTGAGTCGAGCGAGCTGCTCCGGGTCCGTGACGTGTCCGTAGCTCAGGGCATGGCCGGGAATGAGGCCGCACTTGGGAAGCTCATCGTAGGGGATGATGCTGTTGATGGCGAGGTCCGTGGCCATGTTGTGGACGTTGTGGGGCTCCATCCGACGGGTGGTGCAGTGCTGGAAGATGAGGTGGTAGCACTCATGCTTCAGCAGCCCGATCATCTCCATACCGGGCATGGAGGCACAGAACTTCGGGTTCCAGTAGAGGTAGAGGTCTCCGTCGCGGGAGGTGACACCCGCCGTGGAGATCTTCTCGTCCCGGATCTTGGTGATGTTCCGCATGACCTCCGCGAAGAAGGGCTCCGTCAGGAGGAGCCGGATGCAGTAGGCATCCAGGCTGAAGGCCTCGACCTCCGCGTCCGTCGCAGTGTTGTAGCCAGGAATGCCCGTATCAGTCGTCTTGTTAGCCATCGTTGCCTCCACGCTGTTAGTATACCACAATCTAGGCTGCCCGCACGGGACTTACGCCTTGCCCTTGTGGTTCCCGTTCCCACCGAACTGTCCCACCATCCGCGCACCCGTGTAGGACATGTCCAACGAGGTCGTCCCACCCAGCTGGCAGGACTTACCACGGTGGTACCCGGTCGACCGTTGCCAGTTGCTGACGTACTGGGACGCAGCCTTCGGGTCCTTGAAGGCCATGATCGTGCACTCGCCCACCTTTCCGTCACCAGCAGTCAGACCGACGTAGACCTCGCCCGATTCCTCAGAGCAGTCAGGACACTCATCGATCTTGCCACCGGCGATCTGCTTCGCCCGCGACGTGGTCTCGAACTCATCCTCACAGTGACGACAGACCTTGATCATCGATCACCTCCGTGACCCTATCATACCACGGGTGTGGCCTCCCGCACGGGCACGATGTCGTAGCCACCGAGGATCTTCTGGAGCTCCACCTTCACCCCCAGCATCTTGCTCGCCGCCTTGCTGAAGGTCGTCAGCTCCTCGTCCGTGAGGACGTGAGTGTCCGGCCAGTCGACCTCGAGGAGTGCATCGCCGGAGGGGACGGGATTGAAGCCGATCTCGAAGCCCTTCTCCGCTGCGATCGGGCCCAGGATGATGTCCGCCACGCCCATGACGGTGAGGGACGACGGACGATGTGGGTTTTTCATGCTGCCTCCTTACGGATCGTGTGGATGGGAATGGCCTGAAGCCGACCTTCAAGGCTGAGCTGCGGAGTGATCCAGAAGCTGCCATCCGTGAAGTTGTCCAGGTCGTCCAGGCCATCCAAGCTGGAGAGAAGTTCATCCTTGTAGGTGGCACCGTTATAGAACGTCTTGACGAACCCGGTCATCAGCCCCATCTCCACTTCCTGAGTAGAGTTCTCATCCCATCGGGGCCGGAAGTAACTGATGAGGTCACCTGGGACGGGAGAACCTGCCGCCTTCCAGTCAACGCTGAAGTCCTTGAGGACTTGCTCACGGAGACGGATCCGCGGATCTCCGAGGAGGTGGGTGTGCTCATTGGGAAAGCATCCGAACGACCGCCCCACCTTCTGTCGGGACCAGAGGAGCCCCGCCGGTGACTTCGAGCCCGGAGACGTGATCCAGCTTGCCGTGGAGTGGTTCAGATACGACCACCGGGTCACAGCCGCCAGGAGATCCCCCTGCTTGATGCCCGGATGCTTGATGATCAGCTGGCAGGCCTTCGCCACGGCAGCACCTCCGCGACCTCCGGGCACCTTGTAACCGTTGATGATCTCAGCCGCCTTCTTCGCCATCTTGGCCTCCCCTGTTGGTTGGGTCAGTATGGTGGTCGTTGTGACCACAACGCCACTATACCACAAGGTGCAGGGGCCGCACGGGACCCCTACACCCGGGCTTTGGTTAGGCCAGCGTAAGGAAGCAGCGTTCAATCACGAACTGCTCGCCCGTGCTGTTGTTCCGCACCTCGCAGTATTCCCAACGGGGCGTGGAGCAGTCGCCCAGGTACGTGCAATCAGGCACGACCACGGTGTAGCGGTCAGCGAACTTGCAGTGCACGCCTATGTACGCGACCGTGTTCACTGCCATGTGCAGGAGCTGCTCGAGCGTGGCAGTTGAGCCATTGGCTTCGTTCCGATGCCACGAGGTGAGATCGTTCCAATACTGGAGCCGGTCCTCGGGCGTGAGGAAGCGCGAGCCGTAGTTGCCCTCGGACGCACGCCCGTCGTCGGAGAACTTGCGCATTGCCACCTTATCGAGCTTGACGACGTCGCCCGCCTTGAACGTGGGCGTGTCCGGGTATGCCTCAAGTGGAACAGTGTCAGGGTCGCGGCATTCGCTCCCATCGAGATTGCTGCCCTTGACGATCTGGTACATCTTCCAGTAGTTCTTGCGTTCCGTGCTCATTGTGCCCTCCTTGTTGGCTTGGTTAGTATGGTGGTCGTTGTGACCACAACGCCACTATACCACAGTCTGGATTGCCCGCACGGGTTTAGAAGGCGTCCTCATCGAGGAGCTCATCCTCCGCCTCATCCTCCTCTTCGGCCATCAGCTCACGGGCGGAGTCCTCCATCGTGCACATCGACCGACCCATGAATCCGCTGTCCTCATCCAGGGCCGTGCGGATGTGGGCGTACCAGTAGCCCCGAGCGCGCTCACGCTCAGTGTCCGTGCCCTCGTACCGCATGAGGTCCATCGCCTCCTGGACAAGGTCGATGATTTCCTCCTTGATTTCCAGAATTCGCTCACCCGCTTGGAACCGGCTCATTGTGCCTCCTTGCCCCTCCATCATACCACAGCTGCGTTCTGTTGCACGGGTTCGACGGCTTCCACAGCGTCGTAGAAGACCGTCTTGAGCGTACCGTCGTTGCAGAGGATCTCGATGTATCCGTGACCC